>Ga0123342_1005632_pt1 | contig 17972 bp, 5 predicted proteins | sample Turbeawhitnodule_FD_89960 | JGI IMG/M metagenome (GOLD analysis project Ga0123342, IMG submission 89960) | Root nodule microbial communities of legume samples collected from Mexico - Turtle bean Mexico white nodule | ecosystem: Host-associated > Plants > Roots > Nodule | place: Mexico: Nepantla...
ACAAGGTAAAATTTATTCAATTAGGTTTGAAACAAACTTAAGAATGTTATTTTAAACTTATTCATTGTTCAATTTTATTGTTTTCTTCAAAACAGATTAGAAGTGGCATGGTTCTAGGCTGTATTTTTTTCAAATGGTGCATTGAAGACGTTGCCGATGAAAAAGATGCAATTATTATCATACAACAGAATAAGATATGTCTTCTAGAAAACCGTTTGAAGGTCTCCACAAGAAGAATTAAAATGTTATTACTGGGGATGCCTTTTCTTTTTCATATTAACATTATTATGTTCTTCATTTTGACATAATTTCAAAATTACAAACAAATGAACATGTCTTTATATCTCTTTCCGGATTAAATGTAATGACTTTATATTATATATTTTGACACCTACTTAATATTCATGTTATATTCTAAATATCTATTTTCTTTTTAAAATATATTCATTTTGCTATTCATAATAATGAAAATCATGTATATATATAGCATAACATAATTTAAAAAATCATATATAATATTAAAATTATGTAAATAAATTAACTTAAGTAAAAAATAAATTTAAATTAATAAAATGTTAAATAATAAAATTATACTTAAATTTTAAATTATAATTCATGATTTCTTTCAATTTTACATTTTTTTTATTTATAAATGAAACTTAAAATTATTTTAATTAACTAAAATATGAAAAAGGATTAATCATTATTTATTCTTTTCTTATATACAAGGGTAAAATTGTAATCTTACAAACTTTACTATTTAAAATAATTTATAATATTCTTACAACTATCACATCACTCACAAATTTCAATAAATTTTCCTCACACATCCACTCTAACATACCACAATCCAAACAACCTCAACTTTCTTCACACTGTCACTCTCACTCACCCTCAACTTTCCACTCCCCCACACCCTCTAATCCAAACACACACTAATGGTGTGTTTGCTTCCAAGTGGGAGGAAGGAGGGGGAGGAGGGAGGGGGTATTTTTTTTGTTTGTTTCAAGGGTTTTGAGGGTGGGGGAGATGGTGGATGATTTTTTTTACTCTTTACGACTTTGTTTGGATTAGAGGGTGTGGGGGAGTGGAAAGTTGAGGGTGTGGGGGAGTGGAAAGTTGAGGGTGTGAGGGAGTGGAAGTGTTAAGAAAATGTGAAGAAAGTTAAGGTTGTTTGGATTGAGGTAGGTTAGAATGGATGTGTGAAGAAAGTTTATTGAAATATGTGAGTGATTTGATGGTTGTAAGAATATTTTGAATTATTTTGAATTGTATAAATTGTAAGATTACAAATTTACCCTTGTGTATAAAAAATAAAAATAAATGATAATACTTTATACACATTTTATTTAATTAAAATAATTTAAAATTTTAACTATAAATAAAAGAATAAAATAATTTAGAATTTAAATAAATAAATAAAATATAATATTTGATTCTAATTAAATTATTTTTCAATTTATTATTTTAATATTTATATTGTTAATATTAATAATACTTTTTTTATTATAAATATATTTATATTTTAAGGTATATAAGTATTTTTTATTAAAAATATATTTAATATTTTTTTATTATGAATATATTAATATTTTTTTTGGATATTTACAGATTACTTGAAATAAAATTTTCTATTAAAATGGAATTCTATTATTTATATTTTTAGAATTTAAATATTTAAATAGATTTTGTATTTTCATTAATAAATCAAAATATAGATTATTATAATATATAATTGAATTCTATTATTTATACTTTTAGAATTTAAATATTTAAATGTATTTTTTATTCTTATTAAGGGTAAAAATGTAAATGCTCAAAAGCTATGTGTTTGTTTCAAGAGTTTTGAGGGTGGAGGAGTGGATGGGGAGAGGGTGAATGGTTTTTTTCACTCTTCACAAAATGAAGAGATTTGGGGAGATTGATGTGGATTATTGTATTTTTACCAAAATATCATTTTGCATTCATTTAATTACAATATATAAAATTAAATATTATATAAATTTATTTATTATTTATAATTTCAAAAATATTTAATTATACTATTAATAACAACATATAATTATAAATAATAAAAATAAAAGAATAAAATTATAATATCAACTATATATAGTTATATAAAGTAATAAATGAATATAATAATAAATATTATTTTCATAAAATTTAATATATTTAATAAATTTATTTCAATTTATCACAAAAATATTTTTATTATATTTTTAATTTTTTATTAAAAAATATAAATATTTATGAATATTATATATTAAAAATATTTAATTAATTCAAATCTAAAAAACAATTATAATTTATTATTCAAATAATTTTTAATAACAAGGACAAATTTATAAATTTACAATAAATCTTACTCAGAAATCCACTCTATCTTCTCTCAATCCAAACAACCTCACTTATCCTTACACATCCTCTCTAATCCTCACAAATTAATTTCCTCTCTCCTAGTAAATGTCCTCTCAATTTAAAGAGAGCCTAAATTCTAAATTCAATTTGAAAATAAATAAAAGGAAATGCATGTAACGTGTGCGAATAACCAAATGATTAGTAGAATCAAGTATTAGATGGAATAGACATTGTGAGGTGACAGGATTATAATTCACCTCTACTCTAATTATAACTCTCTAATTATCATATACTTCCACCATCATTTCACGTTATACTAAACTTTAATTTAATATATTAATTATCTATATTTATAACGTAAAAATATTTTCTTTTACAATCTCTACATTCATGTCATGTTGATCATGGCCAAAACCCAAGGAAGTGAGAGAGTGATGCCAGAGAGCGAGAAGAAACCTCCGATAATAGAACCGCCGGAGGACCTCCTTTGCCGCAGGAACGACGGAAAATCATGGCGGTGCCGCCACTGGCGGATTCACGACAATAGCTACTGCCAGAACCATTACCTTGCCAACCAGAACAAAAGTCCTAGGTCTTCCACTTCTTCTGCTTCCAGCTTCTGCGCAGAAAGACATTGCGAATAGGAACAAAAGTTTGAAGAGACTTCGGGAACGAAAGGAAGAGACTGTTCCGAAGAAAGTCAAAGACAAGAAGGTGAAACTCGATATGGAAGCGGAGCGAGAATCTCCGAAGGAGGAAGGGGCTCTATTACTGGACAGGAAAACCAGGAGCCGAGAGAAGGAAGGTAAAACAATCGCTTGTTCAACTGGATGGAATTTGTGAAGTTGATGACAATGAACAGCTCAAAACGACGAGGACGAAGTCGTCGTTTTCGTCCAATTCCAACGGCGCGAAGCCGAGAGCGTCTCTCTCTGAATCTCGGATGTGTCATCGGCCGTTGTCCACTGTCAGAACTGTCGCAAACGGTTTTGCGTCTCTTGCATTCGGAAATGGTATCACATTCTAAAACCTTCGTTCCTTATTCTTCATTCGTTTTCTTGCATGAGAAGCTTGTTCAGAATTTTGAAACCGAATTGAGTATGTGTTTTACGCCATGTATCATATTATTTATCATTTTATCTATCATACGCTGTTTAATATGTGTCCTTTCCGTGGAAATTAGGATGCACGCTTGGATTTACAATGGTATTTTTCTTAACGGTTGATGTACAGTGTCTGTCTGTGTGAATATGACTGATTACAGCAACTCAGAGTGAAGCTTTTATATGATCTTGTGATTGTTCTGTCTGCTACTACGCGGTTCTGTACGCTACATCAAGTCCTGACTAATGAGTTCTCTTCTATTTATTCCATCTTTTGTAAGTGCCTGTTTGGTTCTACGAACCAAAATCATTTTTTAAATATTCCAATCCTCTTCGTTTCCCTCCAACAACACACTGTTAACATAGAAGTTTGATTTTAGTAATAATATTGGGCATGGTGTATAGTTAAAGAAAAACGAAAGAGAAAACGGACACAAACTAAGGTAGGTGTCAATTAAAATAACGAATAAAATTTATGGTTTGGCATTTTTCTAAGGGTGTTTTGTGAGGAAGTGTGTCCAAAGTTTCTAGAAGTTCTAATGTGTGCTGATGATTTCTGTTTCGAGAATGATAATTTGGACTTTATTTCTCATTGATAATTTTCTGATTAAAAACGGAGCTTTTTCTCTCTTTGTAAATTTGTCTGTTTCAATTAATATAGGTATCCACAAATGGCCAAGGAGGCAATAGAAGAATCTTGTCCATACAGTCAAGGCAATTGTAACTGCAAGGCATGCTTACGTAGAGGTAGAACAGATGTAAATGCAGTAAGTATTTGCGAAATGGATATGCGGTTTCTTCATTTCATGCTTTCTCTAATGTGAGCAAGAAGTATAGATTGATTGCCTGTGTGCTCTAGGATTCTGGAGTCACTCAAAATGCAGATGAAAAGATTCGACATTTGAAGCATATAGTTCGAGCATTGTATCCTTTTCTGGAACAATTTAATCATGAGCAGCAGTTGGAAATGGAGATGGAAGCAAAAATTAAAGGTATGTTATAATTGCATAGGTCCTAGCGTCACTGCAACAAAAAATAGCATGCTGATGTAAGCTTGTATTTAAAAAACTGTATCTTCCATTTGATAAATAATGATCCCTGAAATACTGATCTTTTGATTTTGACTGCAAGACTGGCATCGGTTGCTATTAGTAATTAGAGATTCGTATACTATGCTCACTAATAGTGATTGTTATTTGGGGAGGAGGGGGGTCTGGTATAATGTGGTATTTTTTATTCATACATTTTATATCTCAAACTACAAATTTACATCAGTCTTGTAACTTGTGACTAGCTAAGTTACATGTTGAGACTAATGAGGCAGAATGTTTTAGTGCACAAAATATTCTGTAGCCTTTTAATTTAATCAATAGTACTTTATGTTCTGTCATTATCTGTGTTAATTTGTATCTTCAATGACAGGGTTATTGCTTTCCGATGTAGAAGTTAACCAAATTGTTTGTTCCGAAGATGAACGAATTTATTAGTTAGTTTCTCTCCAACATCATTTTATTTAACTCATGAATTGGTGTGTTTTTATGTCATAGTAATTAACTAATGCTATTGTCTATAAATTGCAGCAACAATTGCAAAACCTGTATTATATTGATTTTCATAGGAGCTTCCCAAATTGTTCCTATGATCTTTGCCTTACTTGTTGCCGGGAAATGCGTGGCAATTTCTTACCAGGGGGAGTAGTTGACCAATGTATTGATGTTTCTAATGCTCATTCTCATAGTGGAGAGCCTTTAGATCTACACTCATGCGAGAAAGAATCATCAGACATTTGTCTTGATTCAAGCTCTGTGAGACCAAAACCTCTGTGGAGGGCTATGAAAAATGGTGCAATCCCCTGTTCACCGAAGGATAACGATGGTTGTGAATATGAATATCTTGAAGTGTATATTTTCTCAAAATAGGATTTCAAATTTAAGAGAAAGAGTGAAAAGATTAATCAAAGTACATATTTTTATAAAGTTTGATATTTGGTATTTTTGTTGGATTCACTTAAAGCTCTTGTCTTCTTCGCAAAGAAGTATTTTTGCGAGAATAAAACCAATGTTTTCTTACACAGGCTCAACGTTAATTGGCTCAACGTTCTTTATATATTTATATAGTTCATATCTTCTCCTTCAATTATCTTTCATTTTCAAATCTTCTACAATCCTAACCACTACATACACAAGCCACTTAGCCACTTATGATCACACCTATGCCAAACCATTGATGTTACCCGTTCGTCTGCCCTTCAAACCAAAGCGTTCATTGATCTTGACTAAAGGGTAATTGAGAGAGTAATGTAACAAAAGTGATGAAATTTTAATTTTAGAAATTAAAGGCATGAAGTTGCTTTTCATGATTAAGGCAAACTAGCATTGCCTGTATGCACATTGAACAACAACCCTTCATAAAAGAAACAAATACATCCATGCACACTCAACTTACATCTAAACTTAAGAAAGAGTTGAACGAGGTGATAGTATTTAATAAAAGAAGTACTACAATTAATGTATAACTTTAAACAAAATGTGCTTTGAAGAGTGTACAAAATCAATGCTGTGATCTCAAGATTCTAAAAATCCATCCTCCTCTGTATTTTCTGCTCTGGAAAAAAAAATTCATGCAGATAGGTTCACTCCTGCCAAATAAACAAGATCAAACTGCCAAGACACATCCAAATGTTGCGATAAAAAAAAAAACATAAGGAGCAGGATATGCGGAGCCAGCAACCCCAAGGTTGCCAAAGGCCTTGTAAAAAAGCCAGAAAACACAAGGAGATATAATACAATCCATGGCAGTTCCAAAAACTTGTCTCACAAACATAGACCTTGATGAAACCATTGCCATGTAACCTGTTTTGAATCCTACATTACATTTGAGGCTGTGGATACAATATTCATTTTGACCCCAAATGCAGCCAAACCAGCTATTAAACCACCATGAGAAGCCCCTGCCCATGCACCAATAGTGAAGATTGCTAACTTTCTACATGTGGATGCAAGGGACCAGAGTGTTAGTCCACACCCATATGCATTACAAAATGGAAGTGCTGGTGCAATCACGTAGATCACAACAATGTAGTACCACTTGAGTTGATGGAAAATTATGGGAGCAACGACAACAGAGATTACTGCAATAGTAACATAATAATAGCGAACCAAGCAGGAATTTAGTCTCTAAGGAACTTGTCAATCCAACACTTATATCATCATATGAGAGTGATGAAGATGAGTCAGGATCACAGGATGATGTCTCTTTTTTTTTGAAGAATTCGTTATTCAAACCAATAAAAGTGCGACCTAGAACCTTAACAATGTTCTATAGACCGTCACCGAGAATCATTGCTATGGCTATGAAAACCTGCACTTAGAGAATACATTAACAAGACTAACCAACCAGAATATGTTCCTCATTTTGTATTATTCAAAGAACAATAGTGCATTACACTATGTTGTATCATATTTATCTTGATTTGTTGTGCCAAAGCCATGTTAATCAAAAAATCATTTTGTTTCTGTAACAATTTAACAAAAATGTCCATTAAAAATTTATATCTCAGTTAAATTTATTCTTCAGAATACTATATCTTGACGTGATATTGTCCATATACCTAATGTTTGATCACAATGAAGCATACCTTATGATGTTTTTAAATGTGGAAAGAAAACTTACTTGGTAACCTTGAAGGCCATGCAAGCTGCTTTGCTTGATTGAGGTCTGCACAGTAGCAATCTCCTTTTCTAGCTAGCATCAATGAGAGGCCACATGATAGAATTCCACCATCCAAAAGGGATATATTGATTATATATGGACATATCATCCCCACACCACATATGTAGTCCAAAAGTCTGAGAAGAACCTGCTATGCTGATAAATATTTTATAGATTGAGAACTAAACTACATATATAAAATTATATTACAGATGATTCATGTCAAGCATTTTTATTAGCTTATTATTAAAATAAGAAAGGTAAGTTAGAATTTGAGTTTCTGAATCAACTTTGAATAACTTGCACTCATCATTAAGTATAAAAGCATTCTAATGGAAAAAGGAAAAATCAGTATACTCAGAAGAAAACAGAAGTAATGCGTTTATTTTTCCTATTTTATTTCATTAATAAGAAATATGTGATCACATACTTGTTTATATAGGCTTCAAGACAAAATGTAGGAAAGCTATTAAAGCCACAACCATCACTAGCAGTGTTAAACCATTGGAAGAAACCCCACAAGAAGCTAAAGGAAAAGAACTTCCCCAGAACACATTTATTTCCTAGAAAAGGAATGAGTTAATAGGAAATTAAAAACATCTTATAAATGTATTAATAAAGAAAAAGAAGGTTCTACAATAACAATGCCCGAATTCTCACTTTGCTAGTTGGCACCCTCTGTTGTATGAAAACTGTTGATAAGATGAGCTGTTGCAGTACCACTAGGATATGTCAACTTGAAGTCTACAATCATGATCTAAGAACAAAAAAGGAAAATAAAACTCAATTCAACATGCACTGAGTGATAAGAAGATCCATGCCTAGAAAGTTACATGTCATGAAAGAAAATTTACAATTAGAAATTGAAATTATAAACTTATCCTACATTTTCTGTGATGATTAATAATTGGTGTTGTTCATTACTTTATGCCCTTAGATTAGTGTACCTTCCCTAAGTGGAACCATTGAAAAGAGGCCCAAAAAGGTAACAATAGAAACAAGGCAATTTCTGCCTCCACCATAACCATATCATTTAAGACATAAAGACATGCACCAAACACAAAATTTAAAACCCAACATTTTCCTTGATTTTATTTTTTCTTATGGATGCAGAAATCCAGAAGTGATTTTTATATATTCTGGATTTTGATATCTGGAAAGTCATTTTTATTTTCATACTTCATTTAGACTTTCGGATGACCATATCCAGAAGTGAATTATGAGTTCTGGATTTTCATATCCAGAATGATGTGTTGTAAATGGTGTTGAGGATCAAGATCCGGAACTCATTTATGTTTGCTTACGGATCTTAGCATCTGGAAGGTTATTTATTTTGTCTAGGTAACCTTTTGGATGGTGAAATCCGAAAGTGACATATTAGTTCTGAATTTGTATCTGAAACTTTATGATTTGACTTATGGATATAAATATCTAAAAGACGAAATTTTTAAAATCATTAAGGACGAAATAAACATTTCAAATCAGTGTATTAGATGCGGATTTAAATTAATATGGTGCAGGAAGAATCAGAGTAAAAACAAATGCTATCATCTTTCCTAAACTTGGGTTCTTAATATCCTATGGATCGTTTGAGACTGTTTGCTATTTCTCAAGATGGGTGTTGTATGTTAACACCCTATTCGTATTCATAAAGAATATATACTTACATCCTAATAAATTAATATTTTAATTATTTTTTAATTTAAAATATTATTATATTATTATAATGGTTTGTGAAATGTTTTACTTTTTCAAGTGTTAAAGAATTTTTTTTCCTTCTGAACACATTGTAAAGATATACCTACCAAAGCCACATGTTCAAGTAAATCCAATCAAAGTGTCAACAGAAAAGAAGGTTTAGTCCTTGACATTGCAGTTAGCCGTTAAAGCACTGACTATAATTTCAACGTAGTATATTACTTCTCAAACAATGTAAAGTGGGATGATAATGGATTGAATTTTTTTGAACTTCAATCTAGTTTCAATAAAAGAGATTAGATCTAAAATTCATATCATTTTGTCTAAATCTAATTGAATGGTACTTTTTCAACCTATCTTAAATTATATTTAATAGAGTTTGCATAATTTTTTAAATTTAAATTTAAATTTAAATTTGAATCGATTCAAGTTGGACTCTACTCAATCAGAATGAACCTAATTGAGATCAGTGTAGCTCGATCCAACTTGACGTGGCTTCGTCCCAGTTAAATCCATTTTAACTTAGGCTTGATTTAACCTAATTTGACTTGAGCTCGATCTGAGCTGACTAAAATTCTTTGTGCACCATACTAATTTGAATCTGCACGTCATCACCTTTCATTTTTTTTTCAAAATTATCTTCTATTTTGGATTTGAAAATTTGGAATTCAAAAAATACAATTCGAAAAATCAAAATCTCATTTAAAAAAGTAAATCCAAAATGCAAAAAATATTCATTTTAAAAAAAAAGAAAATCCAGAACACAAAATCTGAAAATGCATTCCAAAAAAGAATTTTCAGAATTTAAAAATGTGTTTCAGAAATCTAAATCCAAAAATTATTATGGAAAAGGGGTTCTGGAAGTATTTTTTTAATTCATACCCACCTTTTTGTTTGAGGTAATTTTTGTCATTTTACGGGGACATTTTTTTTATTTCACGGAAAGATTGGGTGTAGGTTCAAATTGATATGGCGTAGGGAGAATTTGTCTTAGGCGTACTGTGGCTCACCTTACCCAAGCCCAAATTGATTAGGGCTCAACCTAACTTAGTTCCAACTTGACCTTGCCTATACCTAGCCAATTCAAACTAACTTAGACCCAACCAAACCTAACCTATCTGGGTTTGGCTTGACCCAATTGACCTAGACCCATCCTAACTAGGGATGACAATGCGGGGGCCCATGTGGATCGACCCGCAATCCGCTACCAAAAAGTATGGTGCAAACTCACTAATCTAGCATGTTGACTCGCGTACTCACCCCACATAACCCACAACCTGCACGGGCCAACAGTAGGGTGTGGCGAGTTGGCCGCTGATCCGCGTAAATAAAAATTAATTATTTTATTTTTTTGTAAAAAAATCATACATCGCTCATTCGTTATTGGAGTGTGACCTTTATTTTTTTAAAATTGAATTTAATGTATTAAAAAATGAATGTTTTATTTTAATAATCTAAAGAAGTTATTATTAAGAGTGACATTGGATTTAGTTTGAAGTAAATATTTAAAATTTGTTAATAAAAAATAATATAAAGAGAATATTTCAATAAGATACTCATAAAAAATTATTCTTCCTCGTTAAACTATTTTATAGAAAAACTTTGATAAGATACTCTAATACATTTGCATACATATAGGAGGGAAATAGATGCAAAATAAAACTTTAATTATTTTTAATCAAGTCTTCTAACAACTCTTATACTTGAATTTCTTTATATATATTTTTATCTTAATTGAATAAATTGAAATAGGGATGAAATTTTATTTTTTCAGCAATAGAAATAGGTTTTTTTATAATTAATAAAATTTTAATCTAAAAAAATATTTTTTTTATGCGGGTTGGTCTCTCGACCTACGAACTATCTCTTATGTGAGACGGACTAGTAAAATGAGCCAACATTTCTTGTGCAGGATGGGTCAACCCGACTCGCATTTTGTGTGTCAAACCGAGGACGGGCCTATGCGGGAAGGGTCAACCCGCATTGTCACCCTTAATCCTAACCAAGTTAAAATGATTTTGACCAGCCTAACTTGACTTGGGTTCGATCCAACTTAAATTAACTTATGTCTGACTTGACTCGATTTGACTTTTGTTTGACTCAACTTGAGGTCATGCCTAGCCTGCACCAACCTCACTTGGGTCTAGCTTGACCTAGCCAAACCTGAGTCTGACCTAAACCAACTTGACTTTGGCATGACTTAGTATGACTTGTCTTGAGCTTAATCCAACCCAATTTTGGATGAATTAGACCCAATCCGACTCAGCCATGCACGAGTTGTGCCCAACTTGATTTGGTCATACTTTAGCCTTTCATAAAGTGATTTAGACTTGCTTTAATTTTAAATTTTAAAAATTCAAAAAATTATTCAATCTATATTCTATTCAAATTTAATTAAATTAATTGGACTTAAAAAATAGATTTAAATTTGAAATAAATACATTAAAATAAAATTAAAGTAATATGAATTTAAAAAGATTTGAATTTTTAGTCACTTGTAAAGCCTAGAACATGTACAATGATAAACATAACACAAATAACTCGTTTCAACTCGGAAGATTTTGAATAAATGGAAAGACTAATACACAACTCTACTCTTCATATTTATTTTATAACTAAAAAAACTGAAAAAAAAAGTGTTTAGAAATGATAAGGACATATTGTAAACATCATAGCAGAATGCATCCAAAATTTTTTAAAAAAAAAAGTTAATATCGTTTTATTGACATAATCTTCTGCATTTGATTATTTGACAACTTCAAAAGGTGGTGTCACGAAGGATAAGTAACGACATCTACATGAAATATATGAAGGTTGGTTCATTCGAATGAGGATGTCATATTTCTTTTCTATTGCATGCATGAATTTCATTCACTAAAAGAAAGCGTGTAGAAAAAGAGTGATACCATAAAAGCAATGCCAGAAATGCGACAACATATGTCTGAATAACAATATTCTCTTGATGTTGATGAGTGAGTGAATGACTGAATAAGCATTCCAATTTTGGCTATATCTTCACAAAGAAGAACCCTAACAACCCTGCTGACATGCTTAAAGACGGAATAGTTATCGTTGTTAAATTGAGTTTCATGACAATGAATGTGAACAAGACTCATAAATTACTCTGAGAGTTATCTGCTTTTCCCATCCTGCCACCACCTTCCTCTCAAACGCCTTCTCAAACCGATGTGCCTTCCACCTCCTCCTCACCACGATTCTTTCTTTCTTCTTCTCCACTATCACTTTTATTGCTTTTTAATTATGATCTTCACCTTTTTTTTTCTTTTTTTTTTCTGTTCTTACTTTTAATTTGGAACACAGCATGGTGCCTCTCTTTCCTCATTACATTTTATATAAGAAAATTGTATATAAGAAGATTGTAAAAAAAGAAAATGATATGTAAGAAGATAATAAGAAAAATGGTAATTGTGCACTTCATATCAGGAAATATAAGTGTACGGAGACTTTCTCTCCAAATTAGAAGTTAATAATGCAGTGAACCAGGATTCTATCATTATCAAATTAATTGTGTATAATTGCATGTAATTCCGTATAATAATTGCGTATAATTGTGTATAATTTGATAATCATTATTTCTTTAATACTCCACTCAAGTTGGTAAGTGAAAATCATGAACCTCCAACTTGTGTCACAGCATAAAAAAAATTTCTTACGGTCATCGTGCGGTACTCTGCTTCCACACACAAATGATCTTGATATGTTTGTATGTTCTTTTGACTTCCATGAGATAATAGAAGAACCAAGAAAAATGTAATACCCAGATACTGATCTCCAAGTGTCTGACAACCTCCCCAGTCTGAGTCGCAATAAGCTGTCAATGTCAGATTGTTCTCGGATGGCAATAGATATCTTTGTCTCAGTGATCCTGTACTTTAGGACTCGAATTGCGACATCCCAATGAGGTTTCCGTGGGGCATATATAAATTGACTTAGGGTCCAAACCAAAAACACTATGTCAAGCAGAGTAACCGTGAGATCCCACAAGTCGCCTGTATTTGATTGGATCCTTTAATGACTTTCCATCGTCCAGTGTGAGTTTTAGGTATTGCTCCATTGGAAATTTGTTTGGACGAGCACTTGTAAGTCTCGTATCCTGCAAAATATCAAACGCATATTTTCTTTGTGAATATTTTCTTTGTGACATGTAAACACTAGCTTTGGAACGGGAAAATTCAATCCCTATAAAATATTTTAAGTCTCCAAGATCTTTAATGCGATATCGTCATAATAGACCGTCTTTAAAATGCTGCATTTTAGTTAGATCAATTCCTATCAAAAGAATACCGTCCACATAAATCAAAAGGGCAGTAAATGATGACTTATTTTGTCTTGTGAATAGAGAGTAGTCTATCTTGGACTGTCGAAATCCTACAGATTTAACCACATGAGAAAATATTGAAAACCATGTATGGGATGCCTGTTTGAGACCATAAAGAAATTTGTTGTATTGACATACAATGTTCTCCCCTGTCGACCCCGGGTGGCAAGTCCATGTAAATAATTTCATGCAATTTGCCATGTAAGAAAGCATTTTGCACATCCAGCTAGTGAATAAACCAATTTCTGGCTACTGCAATAGTTGTTAATTTCGTTGTTGGTGAAAAAGTTTTGTAATAGTCGACACCTTCAATCTGAGTGTACCTCTTTGCAACAAGACGCACCTTATATCTGTCGACGTTGTCATCCGATTTGTACTTTATTTTATAGACCCATTTGCATCCGATGGTTTTTGCCCGACGTGTAACAATGTCAAGCTCCACGTTTGATTTAGCTGCAAGTTGGAAAGTTCTTCGTCCATTTCTTTTTGCCAATTTGGATCAAGGATAGCTTGAGCATAAGTGTGAGGTCCTTTGATGCCTGTGATGTTAGCAAGATATGCACTATGTGTAGAATAAAATCGTGAATTAGAAAGAAAAGGATGTATAGATACCTGGTTCCAATCGGCGGCCGGTCTTGGGTAGTGGTTGAATGATTGACTTAGGATCCCGTTACGTAGTCTTGAAGCCAGGAAGGTGGGGTTGATGTGTGACTAGATTGTTGAACAGGAAGGTCGGCTGGAGAATCGGTAATGGGTGCTAAACTTTATGGCGTGAGAGAAGAAGGTTGGTCTACTGGAGGTTTATGTGCATTGTGACGAGTAGTTGAAGATGGTGCATCGAGTGAATGTTGAGCAGGAGTGGGTAAGTCAATGTCAATAACGGGCAAAATATCTTGTAATGGAGGTGAGGATTGAGTCTCAAACGATTGGCAGAATGGGAAAACACTTTCATGGAAGGTGACATCCCGACTTGTAAAAAAAGTGTTTGCATCTATATCAAATAATTTGTATCTTTTTTATTGTGAAGATAACCAATGAAGATGCATTGTCGAGCGAACGAATCAAATTTTTGCTTAGGTGAAACAATAGTTGTGTAACAGAGGCAACCAAAAGTTTTTAGGTGAGAAAGTGAAGGTGGGTGATTATATAGCAGCTCAAAAGGTGATTTATTTTTTAGTAAAAGTGATGGCAAGCGATTAATGATGTATGTGGCGGCTAAAATGCATTCCCCCAAAATTCTAATGGTAAATGGGACTGAAATAGGAGAGCTCATGTTGTGTTTAAAATGTGTCTATGTTTGCGTTCTACTACTCCATTTTGTTAAGGAGTGTAGACGCAAGTGCATTGATATTCAATACCTTTTTTGAGAAAATGTACGCATTAATAGATGCCTGAAATTGATTTTGTACAAATGTAATGAATGATTCTAAGAGATGTTGGGTTTCAGATTTGTGATTCATAAGAAATAACCAAGTACATCTAGTATAGTCATCGACTATAGTGAGAATTTGTTTTTTCCAAAATGAGTTGGGATTTTATGAGGACCCCAAATGTCACAATGCAATAGATTACGGAGAATGAGATTTTATTATGCTTAAAGGAAAGAGTAGTCTTGTCTATTTAGCTTTGAGACAAATACTACAATTATTATGAATGGAAATGAGATTTTTATTGGGTAATAATGAAGATGCAAGTTGTAGACGCGCCGAAGAAGTATGTCTGATGTGCTTGTGCCAGAAATCAGTGTCAGTTGAAATTTGAGATGTGCAGGTTTGGTTTGGAAGAGGGGACATGCAGTATAACCTTGCATATTGTTTACTCGAGTCAATCATCCTCTACGTAGCCAAGTCTTGCAAAACGCAACCATGTGGAAAAAGAATGACACAACAATTTAGTAAACTAGTTATCTTACTAACGGACACAAGATTTAAATTAAAAGAAGAAACGCAAAGAAATACAATATTATTTTAAGCCTTTCCAGTTAAAATATTATTTATTACAAAATTTCTAATATAGTCTTAAACTTAATCATTTATGCATAATTATAATCAAAATAGTTTATAATCTAAAGGAAGTTATATTTGATTCACAAAATATTAAAGCACATAAGATTTCACATTTTTAGTGTGCTTTGTTTTATGTTTCCAACTACTAAAACTTTCTAAAAACATTCATTCATTTATATTATTTGAAAATTGTGTTTTGTAGGAATTAATATCATCAAATAAGGCTCGAAAACAATCACATAGTGTCAGAAAATAATCTAAGAATGTAAAAGTTGAGTACAGATACTCCTTGATAAAATAGATCATCTTACGAGTAGAAGACTAAATGATTGTTTGTCACATGCAACCTCCAGAAACCGTCTAATATGTGATTGAACATTATATTGATAATCATTTTTATGTCTTCGAAGTGTCTGCTTTAATAGAACTTTAGAAACAATTTAACTACAGAATATTTGTGCCTAACTTCTCTAATCTAGCTTCACCTTTCAATTAGTTGGTGACGAAAGACGTCAAATTCTGCTAGAGGGAAAAACATGAGCTAACTTTTCAAAATCTTAAATCTCAACACGCCAATGCACCCGTTCTAGGCTTACTTGAATTTTCTAAAAATTTTGAGCTAGAATGTGATTCATTAGGAGTAGGCATAAGTGCAATGTTATTGCACTACAAGAAAATTGTTAAATAGAAACTAATTTTAGAGACCAAAATAATTAGTCACTACATTAACTAAATTAGAGACTATTTTATAAATTAAAAAATTATTGGTATCTAAAATAGTTTCTATTATTAATAAAAATTTACAAAATAGTTTTCAAATTGGTATCTAACTATTGGCTACCAATATTAACTACTTATGTTTCTAAAATAGTCTCTATTAGTCTTTTAAAAACTAATCTAGAATCTAAAATATTCGTAGTTAAAACTTTGGAAGTTAATTTATATACCAATTTAAAAACTATTTTATAATATTTTATTAATAATAAAAACCACATTAGTTACTAATAATTTTTTAGTCTCTAAATTAGTATCTAATTTAGTTAACATAGTGATTAATTATTTTTGGTCTCTAAATTAGATTACTATTTAATATTTTTTGTAGTGTTGCAAAGAGGTTACCCAATTGTTTATTTCAATGAAAAACTTCATGGTGCCTCCCTCAATTATCCCACTTATAACAAAGTGTTATATGCACTTACGAGAGACCTTCAAACTTGGGAACAATACCTTGTTTTAAAGGAGTTTGTCATTCATAGAGTGACTAAAAGTCGTTAAAATATTTGAAGGATGATAACTCTTGAATTTTCAGAATTTTTCTATACTAATTGTATTTTCTTGATGTTTCTTTGTTCTTATTTTCTGTTTTCAAATTAGATTTGTATTTTCTTAAAAAAAATAGAGTTTATACAAAAAGGTCACCGAAATAGCATTTTACATCTTTTATTTTGCTTGAATAATCTAACACGTGCTTTGATTATTTGAAAGGACAATTTTTTAACTGATTTTGACATTAGAAAGTTTAATGAAAATATTGAAGTAATGAAGACTAGAAACCGAAACTTAAAGAGCAGAAACTGTGTAGAAACAAGCAATAGATGGTCAACAATTTTTAACTTGTATTAGACAAATTCGTTTAGATCAATTATTTTTTCAACCTCAACTTTGCGAAAGTCATGATGATTGATTCACTTTCACTACACCCATTTGTAATGAAATAGAGAAATCTGCAAATGTTAGATGATAGAAGGTAAACAATCAAGAAAAAATCACACATAAAAACTTAACGTGGTTCAATTGAAATATTAATAAACTTCAATCTACGTCCACATGAAAATTCACTATATCAAAAAATTCACTATATTGGAGAGATTACAACTTCACATGGATTTTCTCTTTGCAAACTCTCACTCGAAATACAACTCTAATGTTACAACTCTCAGTTAGCTTCTACCAAATGTACAATCTCCTATTTATAGAACTAATATTGTTATAACTCACACTCGTAAAATTATGACTAACAATAAAGACATGTGAACAATGTTTCTTGTTTCAAAATAGAATAATCACTAAATAATTTCATCAAACAACAGTAGTCTTAATAGACACTACGAGACTAACAATCTAACAATATCAAACGATCTAGAAGAGAAAAATTTTATTGGACCATTCTTCACAATATAAAAAAAATAACAAATAAGATTTATATTATTTTATTGTGAATCGTAACCAAGGCGCACTAGCGCATAAATGCTAATCAAATGCGGTTATTTTACATTTAGCCGCATTTGATCAGCACGCATTCGTAAATCAGAGAGATACAAATGCGGCTATAGAGCCGCATTTGTAAATGCGATTTACGAATGTGGTTATTTCAAATAGCCGCATATGTATATTCTTCTGAATGAGCTGAGGGTTTTAGGGGTTTAAGATTTAGGAATGCGGCTCTGGTAATAGCCGCATTCGTAAATCACATTTACAAATGCGGCTTTGGTAATAGCCGCATTCGTAAATCACATTTACAAATGCGGCTTTGGTAAATAACTGCATTTATAAATAATGTTTTTTTTTTAAGTGCAATTTGTATTGTCCCTAAACCATATAAATTAAACTGCATAATGATCAAACTCAGCCAGGCAAATACAGAAATATAGAGATAAATTGAGAGAATCAAAATGTACATTTACAATAGTAATCAAACATAATAAAACCTACACTATTGATTAACTATGGTAGAGTTATAAAAATTTATGAAATATG
>Ga0123342_1005633_pt1 | contig 17972 bp, 7 predicted proteins | sample Turbeawhitnodule_FD_89960 | JGI IMG/M metagenome (GOLD analysis project Ga0123342, IMG submission 89960) | Root nodule microbial communities of legume samples collected from Mexico - Turtle bean Mexico white nodule | ecosystem: Host-associated > Plants > Roots > Nodule | place: Mexico: Nepantla...
AAATATATATATATATATATATATATATATATATATATATATATATATATATATATATATTTTATTTTATTTTATTTTATTTTTATTTTTAATGTTATAACATTTTTCATAAATATGTTATTTTAAATACAAGTCAGACCTATTTATCATTTAGCCATAATTCATTAATACTTTATTCACTAAATCCTAAGTCTCTTCTCATTATATCAACTTAAATTTTTTCCCAACTTTGAAATTTGGTGCACTATAATGCACTATATCAAATTAATAGACAAAAATTGTATATTGATTCAAATAACGTATTTATATTATTTATTCTCAAGGTTCAAAAGTATTTATTCTTAATTAATTTTTTCTATTTATTAAATTAAATTTTTACTATTATTGATGAAAATATTCTCTATTGTAATTTATTAATTTTTTTATTATTGAAGAATACTGACATTTCTATTTTAAATATTGTTTAAACAATTTTAAAAAAATATTCATATAAAAAAATACATATTTAAGATAGAAGTAAAATTTGATCAAAGAATATTTCCTTTAATATGAAACTTAAAAATATTTAAAATTCATACAAGAAAATTTAAATACAAGTCAGAACTATATAAAAAAATTTACTATTATTGATGAAAAATATTTCCTATTATAATTTTTTTATTATTATTATTAAAAAATACTGATATTTTTATTTTAAATATTATTTCAACTATTTTAAACAGATTTGATGAAAGATTATTTCATTCCATTGCATATAGTTAGTTTTTTTAAAATAATAATAAGTAATATTTGACTTTGACTTTTACATAATGCATATACAAAATTATTATTATGTTATAAATTAGATAAGTTGATATTAAATATTCATTATTAAAATTTAATATTTATCAGAATAAATAATGAGTTTAATAGAATAAATTAAATAATAACTCTGATTCAATCTATTGAATAACTTTTGACACTTTGTTTTAGTAAAAACTAAATTCAACTTATTTAACTGTTTTATTCACTGTATGTTTAAATTTTTAAATTTGTATTCAAACAAAATTCAAATACGTACGATTTTAGTGAGTTGTACTCGAATAAGTTTAATTTAACAAAAATTCACAAACCTAACCTATAAAAAAATTGGTTAAATTCAACTTAATCTAATCAAATAATATGATACTTTTTTTATGAGTTAAGTTGAATTCAATTTATTAAATATTTTATTATTGTATGTTTAAATTTATAAACTCGTATTCAAAATTAATTCAAATACAAATTTAGTGAACTAGATCGGACAAGTCCATCCAACAAAAATTCACAAACCCTATATATTAATGTTACCATCTTTCATATATGTATTATTTTTCATGAATGGAGGAAATACATGTTTCATTCAAATCAAACTTCAACATAATAAATTTTTTAAAATAATTAAAATAAAAATGTGTAATATTTGACTTATACTTCTACAAAATGTATGTCAGCTTATTATTATTTTACAATTTAAATAAGTTGAGATTAAAGTTTCATTATTAAAATTTAATATTTAACTTAATAAATAAAGAGTTTAAATCAATACATCATGTAATGACTTTAAGTCAACCTAATAAATAATGAGCAGGTCAACCTATAAAATAATTTAACCTATTTAAATATACTATGTAGTTTAAATTTATAAACTCACATTCAAACAAAATCAAAATATAATTTTAGTGGGTTGGGATAGGAGAAGCCCAACCCAATAAAAATTTACAAAATTCTTAATATTAGCATCTTTGATAGATTGTTATTTTAAATACAAGTCAGTTATATTTATCATCTGGACATAATTTATTAACCCTTTATATTCTAAATTTTAAAATTTAAACCTCTTTTAATTGTACAAGTTAAATTTTATTCCAACTTTCAATTTTGATGCAATATAATGAAATTAATAAATGTAGAAACATTGTATTTTGACTCAATTAATGTATTTTTATAATATATTCTGAAGGCTCAAAAGTATCTTCTTGTAATTAAATTATTTTTATTTAATGAATTAATTATATGCTGAAAGTTTTCACTATATAATACATGTGGTTTTTATTTTTATAAAATATATATTAATCTAATCAATTTAAATATTATATCCAAATTAAATATTTAATTTCATTATCTATTCAAAATTAATGATTAGATTGTGATTTTATGAAAATATTTACTGTCATAATTTACTAATAATTTTTTACTGTTGAATAGTAATGATAATTCTATTATAAAAATTATTTAAACCATTTCAAATAAATATTCCTATTTTTAGAAAATAAATATTTCATTCGATATCACAAACTAATCTAAAAATAATAATAATATTATGTAATATTTGATTTTTACTTTTATATAACTGTACCAACTTATTATTATTTTATAAATTAGATAACTTGAGATTAAAGATTGTTTATTAAAATTTAATATTTAACTTAATAAATAATAAGTTTAACTTAATACATCAAATAATGAGTCTAACTTAACCTATTAAATAATGAGTCAAAATAAACATATTAAATAATAAGTGAGACCGAGTTTAACCTATCAAATAATTGGTCAAATTCAACATAACCTATCAAATAATTGGTCAGATTCAACATAACCTATCAAATAATGAGTCTTAACATAATATATCAAATAATGAATATAATTGAGACTCTGGCTTACTTAAATTGAATTCAACCTAATATTTTATTCAATATATACTTAAATTTATAAATTTGTATTTAAAGAAAATTCAAATAAGATTTTAGTGGGCTGAATTCAGACAAACCCAGTCCAACAAAAATTTACAAACCCTAAATATATTAATAGTAACATTTTTTTTATAAATTATAATGAGTCTTAACATTTTTTTTATAAATTATAATGAGTCTCAACCTAAGCTATCAAATAATAGGTGTGACTGACATTCTACCTGAGTTAAGTTGAATTCACCTATTATTCTATTTAATATGTGTTTAAATTTATAAACTCATATTCAAAGAAAATTCAAATACGATTTTAGTGGACTGGAATCGGATATCAAATAATTGGTCAGATTCAACATAACCTATCAAATAATGAGTTTCAACATAATCTATCAAATAATGAATCTAACTGAGACTCTGGCTGACTTAAATTGAATTCAACCTAATATTTTATTCAATATATACTTAAAATTATAACTTCGTATTCAAAGAAAATCCAAATAAGATTTCAGTGGGCTGGACTCAAACAAGCCCAGTCCAACAAATATTCACAAACCCTATATATATTAATGGTAGGATTTTTTACAGATATAATGAATCTCAACCTACCCTATCAAATAATGAATCTAGTTGACACTCTATCTAAACTTAATTGAATTCAACTTATTTAAATATTATATTCATTATATGTTTTAATTTATAAACTTATATTCAAACAAAATCTAAGCACAAATTTAGTGGACTGAGCTCAATAAGTCCAGTCCAAAAAAGTTTCACAACCCCAAAATATATTAAAGTTAACATTTTTCATAGATATATTATTATTAATACAAGTCAGACATAATTTTTCTCTAAACATACGTCATTAATACTTTATACACTAAATTTTAAAATTTAAATATCTTTTCATTATGGAACTTAAATTGTATTCCTACTTTGAAGTTTGATTAATAAATATAAAAACATTGTATTTTGTTTCAATTAATGTATTTCCATAATTTTTTGTCAAGGTTCAAAAGTATTTTCTCTTAATTAAATTATTTCTATTTAATAAATTATTTTTTTACTGATAAAAATATTCACTATTATAATTTATTAATTTGTGTATTATTAAATAATACTGAAATTTTTATTTTAATTGTTATTTAAACTATTTTAAACAAATATTCATATTATAAGAAAATATATTTAAGGGGAAGTAAAATTTGCTCAAACATTATTTCCTTTAATATCAAACTTAGAGAGTGATAAAAGTATTTTAAAATTCATGAAATAAAATGATAATATATATATATATATATATATATATATATAAAATGTATATTAATATAATCAATTTAAGTATTATATCCAAATTAAATATTTATTCATTGTCTATCCATATTGATTAGATTGCGATTTTAGTGAATTTACATGAAAATATTCATTATCATGATTTACTAATAATTTTTTTATTGTTGAATAGTAAGATATTTGTATTTTAAAAACTATTTAAATAATGTTAGATAAACATTCATTCTTTTAGGAAATACATATTTAGTTCTGTATCACATACTAATTTTTTTTTAAATAATTAAAAATAATAATATGTAACTTTTATATAATGTATACCAACTTATTATTATCTTGTAAATTAGATAAGTTGAGATTAAAGATTCTTTATTAAAATTTAATATTTAACTTAATAAATAATAATTTTAACTTAATACTTCAAATAATGAGTTTAACTTAGTCTATTAAATAATGAGTCAAAATCAACCTATTAAACAATGAGTGAAACTCAGTCTAACTTATCAAATAATTAGTCAGATTCAACATAATCTATCAGATAATAAGTCTCAACCTAATCTATCAAATAATGAATCTGACTGAGTTAAATTGAATTCAACCTAATATTTTATTTAATATATGTTTAAATTTATAAAGTCGTATTAAAAAAAAAAATCCAAATACAATTTTAGTGGGCTGGACTCGGACTAGCCAGTCCAACAAAAATTCACAAACCCTAGATATATTAATGGTAATCTTTTTTTTTATAGATATAATGAATCTGACTGACACTCTATCTAAACCTAATTGAATTCAACCTATTTAAATATTATATTCATTATATGTTTTAATTTATAAACTCATATTCAAACAAAATTTAAATACAAATTCAGTGGGCTGGACTCGATCTAGTCAAAATAAATAAATTCACAAACCCTATGTATATTAAAGTTAATATTTTCATAAATATATTATTACTAATACAAGTCAAACTTATTTATCTTTTAACATAGGTCATTAAATTTTATACACTAAATTTTAATATTTAAATCTCTTTTCATTATGGAACTTAAATATTATTCCAACTTTGAATTTTGATGAAATATAATGCATTATACGAAATTAATAAATATAAAAACATTGTATTTTGATTCAATTAATGTATTTCTATAATTTATTGTCAAGGTTCAAACGTATTTTCTTTTAATTAAATTCTTTCTATTTAATAAATTAATTTTTTTACTATTATTATTAAAGTATTAACTATTATAATTTATTAATTTTTGTATTATTATATAATACTGATATTTTTATTTTAAATATGATTTAAACTATTTTAAACAAATTTTCATATTATAAGAAAATACATATTTAAGGGGAGTAAAATTTGCTCAAAGATTATTTCCTTTAATATCAAACTTAGAGAATGATAAAAATATTTAAAAATTCATGAAAGAAAATGATAACATATATATATATATATTATAAAATGTATATTAATATAATCAAATTAAATATTTAAATTCATTATCTATCCATATTGATTAGATTGTGATTTTAGTGAATTCACATGAAAATATTCATTATCATGATTTACTAATAATTTTTTTAATGTTGAATTGTAAGATATTTGTATTTTAAAAACTATGTTAGATAAATATTCATTCTTTTAGGAAATACATATTTATTTTGACATCACATACTATTTTAAAAAAAAATAATTAAAAATAATAATATATAACTTTTATATATGTATACCAACTTATTATTATATTGTAAATTATATAAGTTGAGATTAAAGATTCTTTATTAAAATTTAATATTTAACTTAATAAATAATAAGTTTAACTTAATACTTCAAATAATGAGTCTGAACCTAATCTATCAAATAATGAACATGACTAACACTTTGACTGACTTAAAATGATTTCAACATAATATTTTATTTAATATATGCTTAAATTTATAAATTCGTATTAAAAAAAAATTAAATACAACTTTAGTGGACTAGACTCGGACAAGTCCAGTCGAACAAAAATTCACAAACCCTAGATATATTAATGGTAACATTTTCTATTGATATATTAATGGTAACATTTTTTATAAATATAATGAATCTCAATCTATCCTATCAAATAATGAAAATGACTGACACTATGAACCGAATTAAATTCAACCTATTTAAATATTATATTCATTATATGTATTAGTTTATAAACTCATATTCAAACAAAATCTAACTACAAATTTAGTGGGTTGGGCTCGAATAAGTCTGGAGAAATCCTATGTATATTAAAGTTAACATTTTTCATAGTTATATTATTACTAATACAAGTTTAGTCTGATTATCCTTTAAACATAGATCATTAATACTTTATACATTAAATTTTAAAATTTAAATCACTTTTCATTATGGAACTAAAATTTTATTCCAACTTTGAATTTTGATGCAATATAATACATCATATGAAATTTGAATTTTGATGCAATATAATACATTATATGAAATTAATAAATATCAAAACATTGTATTTTGATTCAATTAATGTATTTCTATAATTTATTGTCAAGGTTGAAAAGTATTTTCTCTTAATTAAATTATTTCTATTTAATAAATTAAATTTTTACTATTATTGATGAAAATATTCACTATTATAATTTATTATTTTATTATTATTAAATAATACTAATATTTTTATTTTAAATATTATTTAAACTATTTTAAACAAATATTTATATTATAAGAAATACATATTTAAGGGGGAAGCAAAATTTGCTCAAAGATTATTTCCTTTAATATAAAACTTAGAGAGTGATGAGAATATTTTAAAATTCATGAAAGAAAATGATATATAATACATAATTTTTTTATAAAATATATATTAATATAATTAATTTGAATATTATATCAAAATTAAATATTTAAATCCATTATGTATCCAAAAGTATTGATTAGATTGTTATGTTAGTGAATTTATTTATTGATGAAAATATTCACTATCATGATCTACTAATAGTTTTTTTATTGTTGAATAGTAAGATATTTTTATTTTAAAAACTATTTAAACAATGTTACATAAATATTCATATTTTTAGGAAACACATATTTCTTTTGATATCACATACTAATTTTTTTTAAAAATAATTAAAAACAATAATATGTAATATTTGACTTTACTTTTATATAATGTATACCAACTTATTATTATCTTATAAATTAGATAAGTTAAGATTAAAGATTCTTTATTAAAATTTAATATTTAAATTAATGAAAAATAAGTTTAACTTAGTCTATTAAATAATGAGTCTAACTTAGCCTATTAAATAAAGAGTCAGGATCAAGCTATTAAATAATGAGTTAAGATGAACCTATTAAATAATGAGTGAAGCTAAGTGTAACCTATCAACTAATTGGTTAGATTCAATGTAACCTGTCAAATAGTTGGTCAGATTCAACGTAACCTATCAAATAATGAATCTGACTGACACTTTGGGTAAGTTAAATTGAATCAACCTAATATTTGATTCAATATATGTTTAAATTTATAAACTCGTATTCAAAGAAAATCCAAATACGATCTTAGTGGGCCGGACTCAGACAAGCCCAATCCAACAAAAGTTCACAAACCCTAGATATATTAATGGTAACATTTTTTATAGATATAATGAATCTCAACCTAACCTATCAAACAAGGAATCTGACTGACACTTTATCTGAACCTAGTCTATCTGAACCTAATTGAATCCAATCCAATATCTTATTTTCTATATATTTAAATTTATAAACTCGTATTCAGAGAAAATTCAAATACGATTTTATTGGGCCGGGCTCGGATAAACCCGGTCCAACAAAATTTCACAAACCCTAGGTATATTAATGGTATCATTTTTGATAGACATGATATTTTAAATACAAGTCTCTCTAATGTTTCAAAGAGGAGGAAGGTAAGGCAAACAGAGTCCTGAGATAAGAGGGGGCTTTTATTTCTCTAATTTGCCCCTTTGTCACGCGTTCGTGTGTTTGTCTTCAGCTTCTCAAACTCGGTCCTTGTTCTATGGTGTGTTTCTTCTACAGCTTCTCCTGTTTTTACCACTGATCAATGCTCCATATTATCAGGTTTCAGGTTTCATCTTTGATCTTGTCTCTCGCCTTTGCCTTTCATATGATTATGTGATGCCCTCAACATCCAGCCAAAGACCAGATCACTAGGTAAATCCGTCAACCGCAAATGGTTACACCCATTCTCATGTTTTTCCTGATTTTGTGCATTCAGATCAATTTATAACCAGTTTCTGTAATGGTTCTCTCTTGACAAGCTTTTACTTCTGTTAGTTGTAGCCTGGTTGTGTGATCAAAGCTTAGAAGATGGCAACCTAGGATCGTTTTTGTGTATTTTCTATACCCTTGATTGTTAGCCTTGATATATCAAGCATTGAAGTAGGGGATCGAAGTTCATGGAACAATGCTCAACATTCTCAAATGGGCCTTCTTTAGACCTCCTTGGAGTTCAAACAGTTGGTGAATTTTCTGGAAATGGTTGTTGTCTTGGAGAAGACCATGTTGATAACGGTGCTCACCATGGTAAACTGACTCAAAAAGGCCTGTTCTATGAACTTCTCCCTCTTTATCTGAAGGATAATTGTTCCCAAGTTGGTGCTCGGCCTTTGCTGGTTTTGGTCGATGGACAACAGCTCGATTTGTATAAACTGTTCTCCCTTGTGAAGGATAGAGGTGGATATGCTAAGGTTTCGAAAAATGGATTGTGGGGTTCTTTGACCAAGGAATTGGGTTTGAACCTTGAAGTTTATTCACCAGTGAAATTAGTGTACGCCAAGTATCTGAATGATTTTGAAAGGTGGCTCAAGAAAACTTTTGAAGAGAAGATTTTAAAAAATGGGAATCATGGGTGTGATTGGGGTTTGAAGTGGTTGCCAATGGATATAGAGAAAGAGTTCAGAGGCCTGTTATGTCTAAATTCAAAGAAAAAAGCTGATGATGAACTTTTCAAGTCAAAATCAAATAAAAAAAAGAAAAACACTGATTTGGCTAACCACAAGAATGGTAATAATCTATTGGACACCAAAGATCAAAATAATAAATCTGAGGATGTCCAACACATTGAAGGTGACAATAATGAAAAATCCTGTAATGGAATTAAGGACAATCCTGCAACCTTGGGTGCAGAATGTGCTGACAAGGAATATAACCCTCGCAAACGCAAACGGGATGCATTCTCCGGCATGATAAACTGGATGAAGGATATTGCAAAACATCCTCTTGTTCCTTTAACTCAACCGATACCAAAACCATCAAAGTGGAAGGAGTATAAAGGCCGGGACTTTTTTGGTCAATTTCTGAAGGCAAGACTGATTCTGTCACCGAGAACGCATGAAGAACCCAACAGTGGATTGTCTTCTTTGCAGGTATAAACATCAATGCCCAAAATTAGCTTATCCATATAATTTTTGCTTGTCATTTCATCTCCTGAAGCATATCAGCATCCTTTGCTTGAATGTGTAATTATCATTTTATTTTATCTGTTAGGCATTACAGCATGCTTAATTCTTCCTAGGTAATAATTACTTGATCTGATTCCATTAGTTTGTTTCCTATATCAACTGTGCATACCTTCCAAATCTTAGCTTGCAAGTCAAGTTGTCATAAACTCATAGTGCCTGTATAGACTCATAATCTCATTAGAGTTCATCATATCATATTGATAATTTTAGAAAACCTATAAATGATGTACATTCATGAACTTAATACTTCTGATCATAGTTATCAGAATCTTGTGATTCACGATCTAAATTTTATAATTAGATACATTTTGGCTATCTATCTATTTGTATCACAAAATGAATCTTACATGATAAATTGACGAATCTATGTAATTTGGTGTCACGGATATGATTCACACAATTCAACTATTTATATGCTTTTACTTTTTTTATCAATTCTTATGAAAAGAAAAATAAGCAGTCTTGTGAACTTAAATTTTTAAATGATTAAATTTTTTTCAGTTTTAATCAACTAGTTAAAAAAATATTGTATTATGAAGTTTCCTTAAAGAACATTAAATGCATTATTGAGTTTGCTCCAAAGAGAGTAAGCTTTAGCATTATGGTAAGCATGCTGTGATGACCCTGTGATCATGGTTTCAGGATATAGACCTTTTTGCTCATATTGTTGCGTTGCCTACACCAGCCACTTTTCAAACTTTACAATGCTGTGAACTGTGTGCAATAAGAACTTATCATTAAGGATGTGGAAGTCAATTTCACACCCATTACCCATATGCATGCTTACTTAATCAAGTATAAATGGGTAAACCTATATTATTTGTTAAGCCATTTAACTTTACAAACACTAATGTTGTTAAACGGTGGCACCATGGCAGTCATGGAGGAATGGCATGGTGGATTTTTTGCCAAGCACAGAGTTCACATTAAAATAAAAGGGATATTTTCTTAATAAATTACAAATAATGAAGAAAGAAAGCCTGGATTCATAATCTAGCTTCGATATAAATTGCATTTAGATTTTCTTGTTTAAATTTTGTTTGTTTTTTCTTTTTCCTATTTTACTTTTTTGAACATCGTGCTTTGAATATGACTATTGTGTTATGTGTAAATACTTGCTATGTTTATCTGATGGTACCATTCTTTGGGTTAATGGATGTTAGGTTGCAGCCTTCAAATCTGTTTTATTTCTTGTATGATGCTGATTTTAGTTTGTTGATGGGTTATTTTGTTTAAATGTTTAATAACTTATAGACAAGTTGTAAGCTACTGATACTTTGATGGTTTGGTTAAATTACTAGTTATAGTCTACTGTTAAGTAAACTGGTTATAAATGTATTGCAGATGTTATGAAATGTCATACCAATATCTCGTATACAATCATTCCATATCTTGTTCTTTTTTATGTGGTTTGTGCTCTCATGTTCATCATAATAAACTCAGTTCGGTTTCTTTCATTTTTTTTTTTTTTTTCTCCAAAGTGACATTCAGTACCGCAGAATATAGCTGGTTATATAGTAGTACAATAATATTTTTTTGGAGCTTGGTAGATACTTTGAAGTCAAAAGTGAGTTCCAATGTCTTTTTTCCATTTCAACCACCAAGTTTGTATCCTATGTGTGGCAACTTTTATTAATTTTTCCATCATCATTTTATAATATTGATTCTAGATAATCTAACCTGAAAGAAAAAACCCTTAGATTCCAATGTCTATCTCCAAAGCTCGTGTTTATAGTTAAGTTCTTCCCTTGATTCCTTAACCAAAATTTCATTTTCAAAAAACCTGCATTTAGATTTAATCTTTTGTGCATCCCTAGAAAGCACATCCAATACCAAATTAAACATACAAGGACTCAAGGTTGAATCATGATGTGAATCTATCCTCACTAGGAAGGCCTTAGTTTTAGCTTTAAGAGTGCCCCATTTACCCTATCAAATGTATGTCTTGAATAACTCATATAGTCAGTAAACACCTTTCTTTCCTAAAACCTTCTACAGTACTTCTATAGTAGGCCTTCATAGCATAAGCACAAATTGATTCTTTGCAATCTAATCTCTCATGTTAATCTATTGATCAATCACCTTTTCCAATAATGTAAGTGATGGGCCACCCAATGTTGGGCTTACCGGGCCTATTGTTAGGAGTTAATAAAGAAGAGGAGGATGAGAGTAAGAGGGGAATCGGAGGGAGAGCATGGCAGAATGAACAATTGGCTGGGGGATATAAGAATCAAAAAGAGCGAGGGAGAATCTAACTGTTGGAGATCCCACAACGACTAGAGATTAAAGCATTTCATTCTTTATAAGTGGGTGCAAACCTCATCTTATAAGCTGGTTTTATGAGGTTGAGTTAGACTCAAAGTCCACTTCTTAATATGGTATCAGAGTCATTTTGAGCCTATCCTAGCAATTGTTTGTTGGCCTTATCAGGCCACCCACTATCGAGTCGTTATCGGATCACCCATAATATGTTCAGCGTTGGGGTGTGTGGGAGATCCCACACCGACTAGAGATGATGACATTTCATTGTATATAAGTGGGTGCAAACTTCACCTTATAAGCCGGTTTTATGAGATTAAGTTAGACTTAAAGTCCACTTCTTAATAGTAACCATGAATGGTGGGAAGAATTATCCTAATGGGTACTGGTGGTCTTTAAGTAAGGAATTGGTCCTTCTCAGATTCTCAGAATTGGATATTAATTTTCTGTTCATCTAATTTCTATTTTCATCTTGTAAGAAGCCTAGCTTCAAATCCATTTTGACTATACATTCTACTGATGATTTTCCTCTGATTTCCTTGTTCTCAATACAAATACTTCTATTTTCTTTATTTTTGTTGCTGGTTTCCATCAATGACTCTTTAAGTTTTATCCCTTTATGGTAAACACAATTCTGAATATCTCCCTTGTTTTAGTGAGTCAAATGATATTCTGCTCCATTTTATTATTATTTTTGTTTTCTTTAATTATTCTTATTAACATTTGTACTTCTTTTTAGTTATTATTTTTTAGTATTATACTGCTACCCTTTTCAATTTTGTTTTCTTGATTATACTTAATTCTTTTATTTCTGTTACTTTTTTTAATTATTCTTTATTTTGTTTATTTCTGTCTTTCAACTCTGTTTTCTTTGATTATCCTTTATTCCGTTGATTCTTTATTCCTTTTTTTTTTAATTTTTGTTGTCTAATATTTAATTATCCTTTTTAATATTTGTACTACCACCTTATTTTTAAGTATTTTTTACTTCTTTTCTCTCCCCGTTTGAATAGCCTTTTCTACAATGGTTGACATATTTTGTTATATTTAGTTTTTTTATTTATTTCTGTTGTTTTTTAGTTTCTATACAACCACAGACCCATGCATATGTACTTATATATTATTTTTATTGTCTGTTATGGCTTTTGCCATAGGTTGCGCCACACCACCATCTGTCCATCTATATATACGATTTATGATACGACATAATGGCATTTGATCCATGTAACTGACATTTCCTAGTGAGACCCATATGCACAAGATCAAGCTGTATCTAATGCTTATAATTTCTCATAACATTGATCATAAACTCCTCAAGCAATCACTCTAATTTATATTACTTAGGTATTGAAATAGAAGGACATGCTTCTGCTAGAAGACAAGATCTTAGTGATATATTCATTTTCATGCTATGTGGAAAAGTATGTTCAATTTATGGAATTATATGTTTTGCAGAAGCAGAAGATGCATCCTGTCATTTACGAGGATCATGTTGCTCTTGGTCGCCAGGCTACAGGAAAATCGAGATGCAATGAGAGGCTGCCTTCCTCTGTTAAATCTTGGTCATGCTCTTGCTGCAATCCATGTTCTCACAAAGGAAATACATTGGCAGGTTCACATGATAAGGTGGCAGAAAAATGTCCTCATGAGAAAACATCTGAAACTCTAGATGTATTGACTGAAAAAGCAATGGCTGAATCATCTGGGGACGAGTTTCTTCGAAAGCAAGTATCTGTAGGCCCTCGTTTTCAAGCTGAAATCCCTGAATGGACTGGTGTAGTTTCTGAGAGTGACTCTAAATGGCTGGGCACACAAGTATGGTCTTTGAAACAGGGCACAGAACCTGCTACTGAAACAGATATTGGAAGGGGAAGACAAGAGAAGTGTAGCTGCGAACATCAAGGTTCTGTTACGTGTGTTAGATTACATATCGCTGAAAATAGGGTGAAATTGAAGCTTGAATTGGGTTCTACATTTTACCATTGGGGATTTGATCGAATGGGTGAGGAAGTTTCGCTTCAATGGACAACTACAGAAGAAAAGAGATTTAAGGATATCATGAGGTCAAATGCTCCCTCTAAAATTAAATACTTTTGGAACAATGGATTCAAATACTTTGCAAACAAGACAAGAAGACACTTGGTGAGCTATTACTTCAATGTGTTCCTCATTCAACTAAGAACCTATCAGAATCGAGCGACCCCAAAGAATATTGATAGCGATGATGAAGTAGAGTTTGGATATTTGAGCAAAGGTTTTGGGATGGAAACCATCGAGGGTCCTGATGATGATTTCCTGGAGTGTTCTAAGAACGAGCAGTACATTAATTTTGATTAGACAAGATTAGTGTAAATTTGATAATTGGATCTGAGCCACTTTGAGCTCGAGAATTTTTTTTCCTGAGACACTTGTATAAGACTCTTCCTCCATGATCTCTGGTGAATGCATTACTTATACTAGCAAATTTTTTGTATAATATAGGGAGGTAGATAGAGAGAAAAGAACCAGGCTGTGTAGTTCTTAGTTTTGGAACTTGGAAGCAAATATGGACATGTGTTCGAGTCATTTCTGGCCATAATGAAGAACTTGCCGAGGCTGCTGTTAATCTTCTTGGAGGCTGCACTGTTAGTGCTGTAAACTTAGTGTTGTTTACCCCGAGGTAGTGTTTGCAATGTTATATTTCTAGTCATTATTTTGTAAATTGAAATTATAAATTTTTATTTATGATTTTTTTTCGGAATTGAACCACCTTTTGTTTGAAGTATGGGCTGGTGAATGTGATTTTTTTTTTGTCTAATCTCACTTATAATTCACAGAAAATGTGAGAGAACTAAGGGGAATGCTTCTTCTTTTTTTTCCTCAGAATTAAAAATTCGTGGGATGAATGTGTTTGATTGTGCATTTTGTTTCTTATTTTATTGGTCTTATTTCCTTGTTTTGTTGTCTGGTTATAACAACTGAGTCTTCTTTCTAAAACAAATATAATCACTTCCATCATTTCTTTTTCCTTTCTCTTATGAATTAGACAAAATCATGTTTTTGGCCTTCTGTTGAATAATATTATTTTTATGAACTATAATTTATGTTTTTTAATATTAAATAAAAATTGTTTAATGGCAAAATTTATTCGTTTTAGTTTAAAAGATTATCAAGAATGTTCTCAATTCATACTATTATTACTCCTACCAAATATTGAATTGGTGTTTTTTCAATTTAAGTAAAAAATCTTAAAAAAAATTAAAGCTGCCTAAAAATAAATTTAAATTGTAAAATAAATACATACAATCGGCAGCTATTTAAATAAAATCTTATATATATATATATATGTATGTATATATATGGAAAAATATTTAAATTATACAAATACATATAATTAATTTTTTTGTTTAAAAGGCAAATTAAAAAAATCTTTTTTTACAGTACAATTACAGTTGATGTTCTTCGTGATTACAAATACAACATTATATAATGATCCTTATTACTTTTATTATTTGTTAGATGAAAGTGTAATAAATCATTAACTCAAATTAAAATGAAGATAAAAAAGAACTGATAAAAGGAAAAACTTAAGTAAACAAAATTTCAATACTTCTTTTTTTTCTTACAGTAAAAAAAACGAATTTTTCTTTAAATATAATGAGTAAACAAAAAGAATGCAACTTACAAGAAATTTCAAAAGGAAAATGTATTCTCTCTCTGCTTCCTATTTAAAAGACCATTTAAAACAAATTGCTGTCTTTCTGTAAGATTTAGTTGTAATTAAATTATGTATTAATTATTTTTCTAAAATTCTCTTAATTAATTAAGATGTTTTTACTAAAAAATTAATAATTTTTTTAAAATATTAAATATATTTTTAGTTACACAACTTATTTTAGTTTTTTTTTTAAATTGCAGAAATTAGTCATAAAAAACATAATTATTCTTTAGTCGTTTAAAAAGACTTAAATATGTATTTATTTTCATAAAATGAGTGAGTTTTAATTTAAATTCTATATTAATATTTTATTTGTTTTTTATTCTTTTAAAATTGAAAATAGTTACTTTTGATTTTTAGTATTATGATACTATTAACTATAATGTGTTGAATAAAACATCTTGTTTACATCTTGTTTATGCGTTGAATAAAACATATCATATTATGTTGTGATATAATAGCAATATGTGAAATTCTAAAAAGGAATTAAAATTAGTATAATAAATATTGCTTATCTATCTTAAAATTGAATACTAAGAATTCAAAATAGTCCTTTTTTTATATTCTTTATCATTTTCTAGTCCTTCACTTTGTATTATCATAGATCAAAGAAATTATTAATTCTAAAAATAAGGAAGAGTTTAAAAATGTTTATTGAAAAATCTTTTGCAACCTATTCTAATTAGACACAAAATGAGGTTGTAAAATCGTAATGGTGTTAGAAACAAGTTTCCAAACTTTTTTACAAATTCTTAAACCAATGCCTTAGAAAGGTAACTCAAGTAAGAGAGATAAAAAATAACTAACACTCCAAGTTTTGTATTGATTATCTATTCTGGTTCTATTCAATTCTTCTTTACATACTCTAGAAGGTTCTATTAATATCAAAAGATTAGAAGTATTGTTATTCATCATTTTCTATTTACAATAGTACATAAAGTCTTTTCATAGGTTATATGCTCTCTTTTAAGATTAAAGATTTAAAGATTGAGTACACAAAATATATTTTTAGGTTAAGTTTGCAAATTTTCTCTAGACTATATAACAATAAGTTGTTTAGTATTTTCAAGAAAACTCTCACTGAGGGAATATAATAAATGAACATTCTTTATTTCAAGAGTCTTAACTTCACTGAATGAAGAATTTACAATTACGAGATCTCTCCAAAGTTTGGTTTGTAAGTGCAAACCCTAAACCCTAAACGTTTAGTATGAACAAAATTATAGACACTCAAAGAGTTTAGTATGTACTGTAACTTTACAAAATATTATTAGAACCAAATAAACCATTAAAATTGTTTTTTGTTATCATCAAAATGTAAACCCATAATATGATCTTCTAGTAATCAGAAACTAGTAGGTGATGGATCGTCTAGTGTCTCACCAGACCGTCTATAAGATTTTAGGCCGTTTAAAGTCTCAACAAATGCAATGCATGTTATGTGGACTAGATTTAACTTTTCTATTAGTTTTATCATCAAAACATAAAGAACTTAAACTTTACATATAATATTATGGTCATCAAATTGTGTAATGGTTCAATAGACTATGTAAAGATTTAATAAACCATTTAGACAGATTGTCCAGATCGTTTAAGGTCTCAACATAAACTAAGGAGAAAAAAAAAACAATATACAATTAAAGAAATAATTTTTTCCAAAAGATACTTATCAAGCTTTTCTGTAAATAATTTTTTTTGAATTGTTGAAAATGTAATATATTGGTGGAGTAACACGCAAATGATACAAATCTATTTTTTTTTTTTTATCAGGAGGCAAAACTCTGAAGTTAAACATGAGTAAAATATAAATTTTATCTGTACAATCAAGTTGTCCAAATTGTAAAATTTACTTTTACTTTTGAAATATGCATTCCCTAAGATAAAATGATAAAATGTGAGTATTAAATCTTTAAATATGTTAGAAACTCTTATATGTGAGATATTGTTTTTTTTATAATTTAGATATTGTAAAGTATGGAGGGGATAAAAGGAAAAAAACTAATCTGGATTATTGGAAAGTAAATCCTTTTTAAACAACTATATCAAATATTCCATGTTAATTATGTTTTCAGAGAGTTAAAAAATTCAATAGCACAAAAGATGAATGCAAAAGTTTCAACTTCTAACTTGTTTTATTTATGATTGAAGTTGTGATAATAAATAATTATTTTAAGGATTCTTACTAAATAATTGGACCTAATTGAAATAAACACAAAGACATGTGAGAAATGTAGATCAATCTATTATCGCTCCTAGGTATAATTTTTGCTTTAATTACATGGTTTGTGTCTTTTGACAATCTTTCTTTGTCCATTGTATAATCTTGTGACTGGTCTAGGTTCTTCAAAAACATTTGTAGTTCCAACATTTAGTTTGATTTTACAATTAGAAAGATCATATGTGTTGGAGATCCCACATCGACTAGAGATTAGAGCCTTTCATTGTATATAAGTGGGTGCAAACCTCAACCCTATGAGCCGGTTTTATGGGGTTGAGTTAGGCTTAAAGTCCACTTTGTAATA
>Ga0123342_1005634_pt1 | contig 17970 bp, 12 predicted proteins | sample Turbeawhitnodule_FD_89960 | JGI IMG/M metagenome (GOLD analysis project Ga0123342, IMG submission 89960) | Root nodule microbial communities of legume samples collected from Mexico - Turtle bean Mexico white nodule | ecosystem: Host-associated > Plants > Roots > Nodule | place: Mexico: Nepantla...
TTCAATCTGGTTTAGCTCTGTTGGAGGATTGAGAAAAGATTAATCTTTAGAGAACCTGTGAAGAATTCAATGGTGGAAGAACTTGGGATCAACCGCTTTTTATTTGCTATTTTAATCTCTTTTTTATTTTCTGCACAACTATCTCAAACTCCCTTTTTATCTTTATTGTTATTGCTAACTTTTATTTCTTGCAGATAGATTCTAAACCGTGATCAACTGATTTTACTATTGGATTCATTAGGAGACGACTTGGGGACATTTGTCCACAATTATATTATCATCTCTCTAGTGTTAGACAAGTCTACACTAGAATCATATTAATTTGACAGCAAAACGACAGCTATCACTAGTAAACCTCTATATGGAGATTTTTCTAAGCTAATTCATAATGGATTTGAAATAAGCATAGTGAGAGAGTTAAGGTTCTTCATTAGTTTGCAAATTAATGGTGGGAAAAAAAATTCAATCCATAATTATTCAAACTCATATTGCTATGAGTCTGTTTGAATAGATTTATCTCAAATCCAAATTCATATTTTATGATTTTATGTCCAATTCATTTAATTTGATTTGGGTGAGTCTAGGTTAGGTGAAGTTATGAAAAGTTAGGTTAGGCCTGACCTATACAAGGCAGGACTACGTTGATTTTGGCCAACACGTGTAAGGTTGAGTCGACTTAGCTTGAAGTCATGCAAGGTTGGGTGATGTCACGTTAGGCCTAAGATAAGTCAGATTGGGCCAAGCCAAAGTTAAATTGGGTTATGGTAGACCCAAATTAAGTTAACAAGGTTAGATCCAAGTTAGGTTGAGTCAGGCTAAGTCTAAGTCAAGTTGTGTTAGGTTAGACTTTAGTCAATTTGGGTCGGTTAACCCCAAGTCAAGTTAGGTTAGACTACAATTATGTCAAGTTGGTTGGATTGGACCTAGGCCAAGTTGGGTTGGCTCAGGTTGGGCCCAAATCTAGTTGGGTGCAATGGATCGGGCCCAAATCTAGTTAGGCCATTTCATGTCATGCACAATCTGATTTGGCCCACATTAGGGTGAAGCAAACTAAGTTTAATTGAGTTAACCCAAGTTCACCTCGAGTCATTTTAAGTCCATTTTTGGTTGAATTGGCTTAAGCCTAAGTCATAATGAGTTGGTCGGGACCATATGTCGAGTTGGTGGTGGACCTCATTAGGCTGAATAGGATCGAGCCTAAGTTGGGCCAAGTTAGGTTAATGTAGGTTGTTATAAGACATGCCAATTTGAGATGAATTGACTAAAGCAGAAGTTGGGTATAGTCAACCTAGATCCACATTAGACAAATTTAGAGGGCTAGTTTAGGTTAGGACAAGTTGGTCTGGTCCCATGTCAGGTTGAATTGACTCAAACTCAAGTCTATTTGAGTCAGTCTGGATCCATGTTAAGCTGTGTTTGTTTGGGTCCATGTCAAACCAAGTTGGGTTGTCCAACTTCAACCTGAGTCAGAGGGAGGTATAGTTGGAGTTGAGAAAGGTCGACACAAGTTAACTCGAGTAAGTTTGGGTTCAGGTTGGGATGAGTTAACTCGATCAATAGAGTTGACCTGTGTTCAAGTTAGATTGAGTCAGGTTTAAAGTTAGAAAAAAAAAAGAGAATTGAGCCAAAGTCATGCAAGATTGAATTGGGTCGAGTCAAGCCTAAATCTAATTGAGTATAATTAGTCTTTAGTAGGTTTGGTTGGATCAAATCCAATAAATTAGTTAAAACTTTTATAATTAGATGAGTTTAGAATTTTTTTATATAAATATACCAATATATAAGTAGAAAAATCTATAATTTATTAAATTTATTAAATTTATAAATATTTAGGAATATATATATATATATGATTTAAATTGAATGTTTTTTAAAAATTAAATTATATTCTATAAAAAATTGTATTTTGTTTAGTTTAAAATATTTTAGTTATTATTTTAAACTTTATTTTATTTTATTTTAATTAGAGTGTATATACTTTATCTAAATGTTGTTTGAATAATTTTTACCAGGCCAATAAATATAACGTGAATAAATTAATTAAAAAATATCATTTGAAAAGCTTATAAATTTTTTATCACACCAATAAATTTGTTTAAAAATTATAATTAAATGTAAACATTTTATTTTATTTTATTTTGACTAGTGTCACATACAATGATTAAAACAATTGAAAATATTTACTAATAAATAATTCAAAAGTTCATCAATTAAGAAAATTTAAAATTTTAAAAAAATATTAATTACGATAGAAGAAATGTATATACAAAAAAACTAACTATTTTTTCAAGACAAAAAATAGTTATGTATAAAAAGAAAAAGAAATAGTGATAAGTTGATTAAACTTAATATTATAAATTTAATTTAATTTTAAAAATACCCATAAAACTAAGTAGTAGTAATATTAATGACGCTTTAAATAATATCTTTAGAGATAAATTGTTTTCACCAATTATACTGTTATTAAGCCAATAAATACGTTTGCTTTCATTGAGAAAGTGTAAATATTTCGTTAACAAATTCATAATAGATTAAAAGTATAGAAAAACAAAAAAAAAGTTATGGATTTAAAAATAAACATATTTCCTATAATAAAATAAGTAAAAATGTTCATTTACTTGTTTCATTTATAAAGAAAGAAAATAAATAACAATAAATATACTTTAAATAAAGATAAAGAATAAGTTATAATGTAACAACTAATCTTATCAATGAAATACACGATTATGCTTAATTACAATAAAAAGATATTTGGGAAGAGAAAACTATTTTGTTAATGAATCTTAATATTTCGCTATTAATCTTTAAGTTTCACATGATTTCGGTAAAAAAATAGTTTAAAATAGATGGGAATTTTACATAAATAGTATAATATTTTATATTTTTTATCGGTAAATTTTTTAAAAATTACATAGATTGTGTACGACTTCTTCTATTGCAATCAATTTTTATTTTTATATTAGAAATCGTTTCATACACTATTTTTAATTTTTCTTTTCTAAACTTGTTTTCTTAAAAAATATTTTTAAAACTTTTTTAATGTACACTGCTGTTGAAATTGTGTTTGCAGACATGATTTCTATTTTTTTTATTATGTTTTTTTTTTATTTATTCTTTTTGTTTTTCAATTTTGCTATATTTTTATAACTTATAAAATACTAATGGAAACACGGGACAACTCCATGTACATATATTTTTTTTTATCATTAACATTTCCAAAGTGATAATATTATTACAACAATATAAAAAAATTTAATATTTTATATTTATTAATAATTTTTAATTTAATGGAATGAATAAATAAAAGGAAATGAAAGAATTATCAATTTGATAAAGAGTGTGAATACCGTCCTCCAAACAATGACTTTAAAGGTCTTGTTACAAAAGGTGAGACAAACATTTAAATTGTCCACGCGAGATATTTGAAGATGGTCGTCTGCCAAATGCTGTTGACGAATGTCATAGTCACAGATGGAGTCATTGGTGAAGAAAACACTACTACCATTCATTCATATTTTTTTGCAAATAAAGAATAATAAACCTAACAATGACTTTAAAGGTCTCGTTGCGAAAGGCGGGACAAACATCCAGATCTTCCATGCGAGACATTCGAAAATGGTCGTCCGCCAAATGCTGTTGACGAAAGTCACAGTCACAAGTAAAGTCATTGGTGAAGAAACCGTTGCTACCGTTCATTATTATTTTTTTTTTTTTCAAAAGAAAGAATAATAAACCAACTATAGTTTGTGCAATTAAAGAAAAGGGTAAAATTGATAATGATCCAAAATAACAGTTTTTAGACATAGATATTTAGTTATTTTGTAATTGAATATTTTTTGTATTATTTATTTTTTAAAATATGTAAATTTACCAACTATGTAAATTTCCCTTAAACAGACACTACACTGAACTCGTGGAAGAAATCACGGCACGGTCTCATTTCCGTAAAACCCTAATCCCAATTATCGTTCACACCTAAACCCTTTCCGCTTTTCCTTTTTGTTGTTTTTCTTCACTTCCAAGGTTTCGGCTTCTCAGAATCAAAACAACATTTTTTCTTTCTTCACTTCTTTGTTCTACTTCATCTTCACGCTTCGTTCCTTGTTGAGTATAAGAAGGCCCACCCGTCATCCAACACCCATGTAACAACTACCCATCCTCCCCTGGGAAACCGCGATTCGAGGTTTCCGAGGTTAAACTCTCCCCCAGTACTCCTAGAAAAGAAAAAAAATAACAAGGGTCTTTTACTTATTCATTCATTCGTTTGAAAAATTATATTTTTGGGGTGGGTATGGAAGCAGCGCGAGTGGGTGTGGTGGTTGAAGGTGGGAACGGGAACAATGTGAAATTGTTGCAGCAGAAGAGTCAGCAAGCACAACTGGGAACGGTGTCTCAGCTTCTCGCCGGTGGACTATCCGGTGCTTTTGCCAAGACATGCACTGCTCCACTTGCACGCCTCACCATCCTTTTTCAGGTTTGTTTGCTTGTTTGTTTGTTTAAATGTGTTATAATGAATGTGTTTGAATTTAGGGTTGCATAGCATGTGGCGGAGGCGAAATTTTAGTTTTGGCTGAAATGGGATGATGGGTTTGGGTTTCTGGTCTAGTTGACTGGTATTAATCGTTGGAGATCCCTATAAGTGGGTAACCATCTCACAAGTCTATTACGTGAGGTTAAGAATTTGGTCATTTACCTTACGAGTTGATTTTGTGAGGTTTTGTGTGGTTGATTGTTAACTTTTGTGCAAGCCTCATCCCACCTTCTATAAAAGGTTTATTGTCATGCGAATTTTAGTCAGTGTACACAGCCTTATTCTTGTATGTGCAAATATATTGTTTCCAAACGCATTGTACACAGCCTTCTCCTTGCATATGCAAAGACATTGTTTCCAAACTCGAACCAATAGCAACAAAATATCAAGGCAAAACTTTACTAGTGCACCAGACTTGCTATCTAGGAGGCAGAACTTCATGAAGCTTAAATTCAATTTTAGTTTCCTTTGCAAACTATGGCTTTATTTTAGTAAACTTCTAAATGTGTGTTTGGTACTGCCTGAATGATCCACGTTAACAGAAAAATACCTGCGCCAAGCTATACATATAGACGCAAAACTATGCATATATGATTCTCAGAGAGGTGTATCAACTCTTCAGGTGAAGAAAAATCAAACAAGAACTAAATAAGTGGAGAATACATAAAGTGGTAAAATGAATTATCCTTCTTTTGGAAGTTAAAATTGATCTGTGTACTTCAACTTTTATAGAACTTCTCATTTAACGTCTTCAAGAACTGAATTTAACTTATGCAGAAACTAAATTTAACACAAGGGAAAGGCCTAATTCATTTTACCTTATTTTCTATTTATATTAGTACACATTGAGAAGTGTATCTTGATGAAAATTCTTTTTACACCAACTATTTTAGTATAAGAGCCTTGGACCATCATAAACTAGTTTAATATGTTTAAATCTTTTAGGTAGATAATTGGTTCAGGACAATAAGTCACATATTTCGTTAAAATAATCAGTCTTAGTACAAAAATTTAATTTCTTTGTTTAAATTTTATTAATGATTGAGGTAAATGAGCATGTGTTTGATCTTTAGTAATTGCCACTTATGTTTATTATAGGAAAAATTAACATTAATATGCAATTAACCTTGAAGAGGAGTCACTAAGGATTTTAAATTTACAAAGCAAAAAGCAAAGGATAAGAGACTCCATTAAAGGTTAACTGCATATTAACGTTAATTTCCTCTTTAATAAACACACGTGACAATTACTAAACACTAAACACTAAACGTGTGCTCAATTATCCCAACCATTTACGGAGTTCAAGCAAAACTAGTGGAATTAAAGTTTTTGTACTAAGACTATTTTTTTTCTTATTGTACTAAAAACGAAATATGTCGATTTGTTGTACTTAACCCACTAATTATCCAATTTTTTATTTCTAAACAATGTACTCATTGTATATTATTTTTTCGTTGGACAACGCTAAGTTAACATTAATTAGATACGACACATACCTGTATAAAGTCACTTTTAAACATTAAAATTTAGCATTTGAGTATCTGAAGTTAGCATAGTGAAAGTATGAAATTTGGCAGGTGCCTATACTACTCTGGCTAGTTTAATTTGTTGAAACTTCATTAGGGTAACAAGGTTGTTTTGAATTGAAGGCAATGCTTGTTTTCGTTAGATGTGGTGACATTGAGGTTTGAACTTTGAACCTGTGACCCCCTCGCTCAAACTACCCAAGCCCCTCACTACTAGCCACTCTTGGTGGCTTTTTAGATGGCAATGTTGACCTATTTATTTGGACATGATTGTCATTGTTGAAAAATTGATGAGATTAATGCAAAAATGAACATTGTTTTAATTTTGTTATTCTTACCATCATTACTTACAATTGCCTTAGAGATACATATAAGGTCTGTTACTGTGTCTTTTTCAAGGTTATAGTGTCGAAGTCATGAATGGCACCTGTTCATTCCTTTATTTCTCATGGATAATTTTAGATCAGGGGATAGGGTTTTCTGCTTTCGGTACTTTTTTATTATCTTGTTGTACTTGTTAAAACATTAAGCTCAGAAAAATTGTTAGATTAAACTTTGAAGACAAGCATGCATTCTTCAGAATAGTATTCTTGTTCCCTTGTTTACTTATTCTTTGTTTGGTTGGTAAAGTAAAGAGAAATAGGTGAGATGGAAATAAGTTGGAGTAGAAAATATAAGAAATAATGTAGACATCAAAGGTGCTTGGTTGAAGATTAATAGAGAAGACAGATAAAGAGAAGAAATAGTAGCATGGGTCCCACCATTTTTAAATTTATTTTTCTCTCCTCTTCCCACCAAACACATGATATTATTTCCATCCTAATCCCTTCTCTCAAACAAACAGGTCCTTAGTCTAATTTTTCTGGAATTGTTTCCTACATCCATTTTATGCTGTATCAATTTCTTGTCCCCATTTCAACACTACATGTTGAAAGTCAAATTGTAATCGGTGATTGATGAGTGCTTAATCTTCTGCTGGTAATCATGATTGCAACAATTTATTTTACCTTCCATGACTTTTAGCATTCTCAGAATGTAATTTGATTATCGAAAAGGATTTTGTGTGTGCATTCGTAATTCTCCTTGTTAATTTCAAACTCAGTTCTTTAAACCTAGGTAGTCAATCACAATTGTTGTGGTGGCGCAGCATGGCAGCAAGCCGCAGCAGTTGTTTGGTTGTGGTGCGTTTTCATATATTGCCTGTAGTGGATGGTGTGGGTCAGTGTCATGGCACTGGTTGTGCAGTGCGAATCAGGATCCTAGGTGATTCATCTGCTGCAGATTAGAAACAATAGAAAAGTCTGAAATACTGTCACTTAAGGAGTGTCTGCAAGGGTATTTTCAGTCTTTTTAGCTTAAGTTTTTATATTGCATAGTTCAACGGTGAACCAAATGAACCAGCAAATAGCGTGGAACTCTTCACATTCTTTGCAAACACAGTATCTGTCTGCATCCTCTCCTCCTTCTCACCATGACTGTCTTCTCCAGTGACTGCCTTTGTCCATCCACCAACTCTCTGGTGACTCACTCTCCCGTGACCCAGCTTCTCTAGTGAGGGCATGCACGATTTTCATTTTCTTAACTCTTTTGTCTTTATTTCCTTTGTTCTCTTTTGTTTTCTTTAGATTTTTTTTTCTCTGGTTGTTCAAAACTACTGCTATTTTTCTCCTTCCCTTGTTCCCACTGTTATCTTCATTTCCTGGTATTTGTCTGAGATTCCACATTAACTAGAGTATAGCCAAAATTATAACATATAAGTGGATGTAAACTTCACCATACAAACCATTTTTTGATGTTGAGTTAGGCTTCAAGTCCACTTTCTAAAATGGTATCAGAGTCTATTGTAGAATGATTTGTTGGGCCTATCATGCCACCTGCTATCTAACCATTCACAAATATTTAGTCTAACATTTGTGATGTCTAGTCTTTGGTGTGAGGCTGTGTTAGAAATTTCACTTCTTGTAGAGATATAACTAAAACTATAGTATATAAGTGAGTGCAAACAAGTCATTTTGTGAGGTTAAGTTGGTCCAAAGTCAGTTTTCTAAGAACTTTCTTGTGTTATAATTAATTTTTGTGTTCAGTAATCTTTTCTTAAATTAGGCTTTACGTATGTTTTTTTCTGGACTTTATACTGTATATTTGTCCAAGTACTATGTTTTAATGTCTGAATTTTGAGTTTTGTTTTTCTGGTTTTCAACTTAAGTATACTTATATATTAATGATTTAATATTAAAAAATATTGGAATAGCCGTCATCCCACTATTCTCTATTCTGCGTCCCACTTTTTTTGGGGTCAGCAGCTCCACTCTGCTATTCAGTAATGACAACTATGCTTTCAACTCTTGTATATCTGCTTATCTTTACATGCATTTACTTTATCAGGTTCAAGGTATGCATTTTGATATGGCAACATTGAGCAAACCTAGCATTTGGGGTGAGGCTTCACGTATTGTCAATGAAGAAGGATTTAGAGCATTTTGGAAAGGCAATTTGGTGACCATAGCTCATCGTCTCCCTTATTCTGCAGTCAATTTCTATGCTTATGAACGCTTCAAGAATGTAACCTCTGATGCTCTTTGCATAATATTTATGCGGTCAGTGGAATCAATTTCATAGTTTGTATTCTGTTACAGCTATTGCATATATTTATGGGGGAGAATCATCGAGGAAATACCAGTGCAGATCTCTTTGTGCACTTTGTGGGTGGTGGTTTGTCTGGCATAACATCTGCTACAGTTACATATCCTTTGGATTTGGTGAGAACACGACTTGCAGCACAGGTAATTACTAATTATCATTAGTTGAAGATTTTTGGTGCTCAGTTGCTTGCATTATGCGTTGGTTATATTTGAATTGGCATTTACTGTTTCATTGAATTTGATCCAGTTTTGTAATGACTTACTGTTTGTGATTTTATTTTAACTGAGAGTAGAGATTAACAGGCTATGTTTCGCTGCAGAGAAGTGCCATTTACTACAGGGGCATCTCACATGCTTTTAATACCATTTGCAGAGAAGAAGGGTTCTCAGGTTTCTACAAGGGACTTGGAGCTACATTGTTGGTATGCTGATGATGCATTTTCAATTCTTCTTTTTAGCTTCTTTGTGTTTGCAATCCTGCTATATTTTACAACTGACCCAACTACTTGTTTTGTATGGTATAGGGTGTTGGACCCAGCATAGCTATAAGCTTTTCTGTTTATGAAGGCTTACGTTCTTTTTGGCAGTCCCGAAGGTGAATATCTGTATTTTGCATTGAGTTGAGACTATTTTATGCGGAAGGTTACTTCCTTGTGTTTGGTGTGTATGGTTTGTGGACATTTATTTTATTTCTTTAAAATTTAGGCCAGATGATTCTCCTGTCATCGTCAGTCTCGCTAGTGGCAGTCTTTCAGGTGTTGCATCGTCAACAGGTAGGTGTTTATTGATGGTTGTTGTCTCAAATATCAGTTTTAGAGTTTAGATTGCATATGCTGCTCCAAAGGTGATAAATCCTTTTTCTTTGGGCTTGTTAATTAATGATATGCTTGAATATATCTGCTTAAGGGCCTATTTGGTTTGATTGTTAGTTTTAAGTTTTTAATTTTTTTTAAAACTAAAGCTAGCTTTCAAAGTTTTAATGTTTCTACAGTTTTCAGGTTTTATATTTTTAATATAGTAAATCTTAAATCTGAATCACTATAAACGATAAACTCACCCATGATAAACTCACCCACGATAAACTAACCCACGATAAACTCATACACGATAAACTCACCCACGATAAACCTAAAATCAGAAGATTGTTCAAGCTTGGTTTTTGATGGGTGTGACGGTAGTGGCAGTGGAAGAAGCTGTTAATGCAGTGTCTTTGGTCTTTCGGAAGAGATGGGGGACATATGAGGTCTCTGTTTCTACAACCTAAAATCAAAATTTTAATTTTAAAAGTTTGAGTTAATAGTATTTCCAAACAAGTCATTTCAGCTACAATCTAATCAAACGAATTTTCTTCTGATATTTTCATTTGAAACTAAACTGAAAACTTGCTACTTCCCCTAACAGGCCCTTAACCACGATGATTGCTTGTCTTGGCATAAGCTTTGTTATGCTAGAAGTTGCATGCCCGGTGGTGTGACTTGGATGTGGTGTGTTTTGGTGTAAGCTGACTTTCATGCATGATGAACTAGCACCTTCATGTGAAACACACAATGCATTAGCACCTATAAAATTAACTAGTTTGGTAGTGTAATTACCTTATTTTCTTTGAAAGAATATATAATTTTGTCAGTCATTGTGAACATCGGTTTCTCCCAAAAAGTCACGGTAGAAGCTTTCATAGATCAGATAGCAATTTCCTCATTAGTTATGAATCCTTCTTACTTTACTTTTGTGTTTAATTGTTGTCTCTTGCAACATGCAGCAACATTTCCTTTGGATCTTGTAAGACGCAGGATGCAGTTGGAGGGAGCTGGTGGTCGGGCACGTGTCTATAATACCAGTTTATTTGGGACATTTAAGCACATTCTTCAGAATGAAGGACTACGTGGTTTGTACAGAGGCATTTTGCCTGAGTACTACAAGGTTGTTCCCAGCGTGGGCATTGTCTTTATGACATATGAGACATTGAAGGTGTTTCTATCAAGCAGTCCAAGTTAAGAAACACTCTATTTTTATCCTATGCGATGATTCATACTATTTTTATCCTTTAGAAGAAAATTTTGAGGTGGATTTTATTATTGTCGTAGGGCACATTTTTGTATTTGTATAGGAAGTTATAATCTAGCGAGTTACAGCAATTGTACCTAATCGAATTTTAGGTTGAAGTTATGGATGATAAGAGAAATAGTTTGGTTATAGAATTCTCCACCATTAAGATATTATTTTTCCCGAGACAAGACTAGGATGTCTCACTGTATCAATGTTAGCATTTGATGTATCTTTACCATGATGTTCTGGGGATTCTTTGTTTTGAGAAGAACTTGAATTATATGTTTTCATTATTGAATTGTTGGTATTTCACTGAGTCACATATTTATTCTAAAGCACTCTATTATTCATTAAAATGCATGCGGGAACCACTAATTATGGGTTTAGATTCAATCTCTCTCTTTTTGCTCAATGTAAATTCGCATTTTATTGGCCATGTTTTTTTGTATTTACCATTTTTTTTTGGGCATATTGGATTAAATGCAATGAATAATAGTTTATCCAATGGGACTCCACTGTGTTCTAATATAAGGAAAAAATGTTACTCAGGGGTTAATCTTAAGCAGAACCAAATTATGAACATTTTAATTTTCAAATTAAATTTTAGTCATATAGTTATTTGCTAACTTAAAAATAACCTAACACGTAACTTAGATGGTACCCATCATAAGCATTAAGTTCACAATTATTTGGCAAAACGGCCGAAGGTAAGCGACCAAAGTCGGGAGAAACATCCTCAATCCATATACTTTTTTCAAGAAAAGCTAAATACTCAATTTAAAGAAATCTATGTTTTATTGATTTTATATTAAAATAATATTTTTATAAATAAATTATATTGGAGAGTGTTTAACCATTTGCAGCCCTGCTAATTGATCTATGAAAAAAATACAAAATTTGATGGGGTTTTACTTCTTATTTGACAAGACATACTGGTAATTTTATAATTTGTAATTAATATAAATGTTGGAAAAAATATATTCAAGACTGTATTACAAATAATCCTTTATAAATAATAATATTCATAAGATTAAAATAATAATATTCTCAACAAAATATCATATTATTTGTTTTATTTAAAGTTTTTCTCATATATATATATATATATTTTTTTTTTTTTATATACTTTAGATACAGGACACTAAACATAGGTATGTCTTGACTAGAATTGAAATTGCGTTTTGTCACCTCTTTATTGTAAGCCTCATTTATCTTCTGTCTTTTTATTTTCTTTCAAATCTTCTTCTTTTTTGTTATTCTTAATTCTGTTGGAGATTGTATTTCAATCATACGCTAAGCAATAAAAGATATGAAGCTGATCAATAAAAATTACTAACACACTAATTTGATTCTTATTTATTTATTTGTATGCAACTTTAATTACTCAACATTTTACTTCTAAACAATTTTATTATTCAATCTATAATTTTTCTTTTTAAATTGATGTTCTCCTTTTTTCCGAAGCAATTCTTTGGAAAGTGAAATCGAAAAAGTTTTATGCCAAGGCACAAGTGTTGGCGTGTTAGGCATTAGTATCATTTAACTTTGAACAAACATCATTATCTGTGACATGTGAATGACCCATGTTCTGTTGTGTCCACACTAGAAACTGATGTACTATCCTCTATGAGATCATATATTCCATCAAAAAATTCTAGCATCAAAATTTACTAATTATGTACAATTTAGGATTTTGTATAGTGTGTAATCTGATTTTCATTTAATGCAGAGAAAGTTCTCACAAAATATCATTGTTGTGAAACAAACACCACCACCAGAACAATCTATGCAGTTCTCAAGGTATAGAACTGTGAAATGTGATGTTCTTTAATCATATTTCGAACTTGATCAAAATAATAAAGATGTATAGAATTATAAATTGTCTTTTAATGCTCATGTCATTTATGAATTAATAAGCTAAATATACATATTTATACAAGCAAATCTACTGGCTTTTGCTCAAATCAAAATATTCAATCAGGGTCTACCTAGTTAATTTGGTTGAGCTATTAAGTTGTTATAAACTCTGAATTGGTTGAGCAATTGTGTTTAATTCTTATCAATAAATTCAAAGTATTCATTTCACTTGGAACACTGTCTGCATTAGCAATGGCTGGTTCAGTCTTTAAATATCAGGAATTTGCTTTATTTTGTTGTAAACCAGTGAAACGGGAACAAATTGGTCCACCTATATGCTCACATTATTATGATCTTGCCCTCAACAAATAGATTCTATACCTTTCAAATTAATTTGAAGCATAACGCTGAATGGTCCTAAGGTATAGAACATGGTCTAGAAAGTATTAGATTTAGTTAATAAATATAACAGATAACATTTATAACTGGCAGTGGCAATGGTGGTATTTATTCCTGCTGGAATGAAGTGTTTCCAGGAAGCTAGGCAATCTTATTAGTAGTGGCATGCAAGGTGATGCCTCTGCTGCTTCTTAATCTGCTGGTATCAATTCATAATTAAAAGAAACTTCAACATGTTTGCTCTTTTGAAAAGATTTACCTTACAGATTTCATAAGGATGAAACCTAAGTTAAACTCACATAAGTTGACACTATTTTCAATCTAAAACCTTAATCCAATTTTTCTGGTTGTTTTCTTCTTTTATATAACTTAATTTCTTATTTTTCTTCAATATGGAACTTAAACTTACATTTGAATTCCTAACTTAAGTCTAAAGTGAATGACAATGTTATGCCAATTAATGACATGTTCTACATCTACCAATTAACTTAGGGGAAAGTTTATATTTTATTTTTACTCATTAGACTGTGACTTGTATGAGCATAAGGCGTATGAGCACAAGGCTCAGGTTGTCCTGAGTTAATTAGAATGAATTGAAAAATTACTTACATATTAACACAATGAGTTCTGTATAAAAGAATTAACTTGAATTCTAGTGGGGATTTAGTATTAATAACACACATGTATCTTCAAACAAGTGGCATGAATCAAGAGCTGTCCAAACTCCTAATGATTGTAAAAGTTGCTATCGAATACAGCATGTAGAAGAGAAAAAGTTCCATTTCATTCATGATCATCTTTTTCGGAGATCTAGATAACTCTTCTATGAATGTAACAGATTCTTAGGTATCATGAATGATTTGTATTCTAGTGTTTGAGTACCACTATATATAACTTCCTATGATGATGGCTTTCAATCCAACCCACAAACAAACCTTCTTTTAGCATATTATTTGCTTTGCTCTTTCTTCTTCTCTCATTAGCTTAATACTTCTTGTCTGCTTCCTGAAATTTAGAGCAGTATAATACTTTGTATTGTAATTAGTATTTGGAAGCTGATTACCTCTTTCTTACAAAGTAGTTTAGTCAATTTGAAACTTCCAGAGAGGTTCCACTCTACCTAAATATTGTGTTTGGAAAAGATAATCTGCATCCTGAGGTTTAGAACAATATTTTTATTGTGTCTAGTCCTTGGGATGCAGATTATCTATTCCTTAACACCAATGTAGACCGATTTAACTGATATTTTGGTAATTCAATGCTTCAATGTTTTTTTGGTGAAGTCAGTAATACTATTGGGTGAGGACAAGATAATCTGCATCCTGAGGTTTAGAGTAACACTTTTGGTGTTTCTAATCCTTGGAATGCAGATTATTTCTTCCACATCACCAATGCATGACAATTTAATCAATAGAATGTCTATGTTGGGGTGAGTTGGAAAAAGATTTCATCCTTGGAGAGAATCACTGAATCTTAAATTATAATAATTACTATAATTACAATAATTACCAAATCATGACAATTATCTAATTACAATATGTATTTAATAGGGGTGATTATCATAATTTATGTATAGCTAGAAATAGTTCCATTCTCTGTACATATATCATATTGTATCCTGTGCATTCATATATTCAAAAATACTATTTGTACTATGTTCATTTGACATGGTATCGAAGCGAATGATCCATACCTTGATTTTTGCATTAGCCTTTTTTTTCCATGGCTGATAATGGATGCCTTGAGCCTACTCTAGCTAAGTTGGCAAAAGAAAAAAAAAAAATGGCAGAGTTTTGGACAAAGTTCCAATGCTATCCTAGATTAGTGTTGAACATACCAATGCATCGTTTGATTTCAATTGATGCAACAATTATCCTATTTGGTCTTTGGTGATTGAGATGTACATCTTAGGTAAAATCAGAATGAGATATATCCATGAAGAAATATCACTTATGAAGTTCAGACACTTCTCTTAAATGATGTGTTGGTGTCGGATTTACATATTGGACACTGACACTCATATGCTACTCATAGGAGACATATCTATGAAGTGTCCAATTCAAAAAATATTTGTTGAATTTTTGACAATTCTAGTATGATTTTAATACAATTTTAAAAAAGAAAAATACATTAATTTTCTAAAACTCAAACTTATTGTATGAATTTTTATTATGATTATAAAAATAAGAAACAAATCCTTTTGAACCAGTCATGAAAAACATCTTTTTGCTCCAAAATAAATCTAGAACATACTTGTGCACATAAATCTTTATTTTCAATTTATATAATTCATAATTATACAATATATAGATATGTATTCCATATCCTACATTTTAGAGATTATACAGATTTTCATATCCGTGTCCGAGTGGTATCAGTATCCATGTACTATATAACTTACCACTACCTTGTGACACTAACCATCGACGTTGGCGGACGGACAAAACAATTGTTAAGAGATGTCTTTCTTATTTATTCTTTTCTTTTTTTTTAGTTGCTTTTCTTCTTTTTCATCATATTTCTCTCCAATCCTATTTATATCAAACATCATCTGATGGTACCAAACATGCATCCAATGATAGCAAATATTCATCTAATGGTACCAAGTTCTCTCGCTATGTAGGTACCAAACATATTTGCGAAACATATTTCAAACTCCAAGACTATTTTGAATTGTAGTTAAAGTTCCATGCTTGGAATTGTAGTAATTCTAATGACACCAAGGAAAATTTATCATGGCTATCGTTGATCATGTCCAAATCAATTTTTTTAACAATGAGGGTACTCCTAAGACATAAATACTTGATTTGTAAGTTACTGATCACATGACATTTGATGTAACAAATTTGTGTTACCAATGCCAATGCTAGTTTATCATTGGTAATCGGGGCAAGGACTTGACAATGACTTTAGTATAAATAATCTTTTTACTTGGAAAGCATACTAAAATCCTATTGAAGTTAAAAGAAATGAAAAAAAAAGTAATACATCTATGAGCAATTACTCGTCAATTTCTATTAATGGTAGATTTATAAAAAATAATGTATTTTTTCTAATAGTTATAAATAATTTATGTAGCGTGAATAAAATAATGGAATTAAGTAAGTAATATAAATGCATGAGATTAAAAATAATTTAATCTTAACTATTCATGAGTTCATTTAAAGCAATTTTCATACAATATTTTTGCAAAAGGATTCTAATACTACTTTATAACAATTCCTTCTCAATAATAAGCTATAAGAATATTTATTAAGTATTGTTTCCTCAAATATTTAACAAATTCTCTAACATTAAGCATCATGCTATAAACAATTAGTATATCAAGATCTATCCTTCGAATCTTGTTATATTAAGTAAATTTAATCAAATATAATCTTAAAAATCACTTTCCAAACCTCTTCTTAGAATTTGAAATTATAATTATGGAATCCTTTCATAATTTAAGCATTAAGAATAAAATAAATCAATACACTAACTATGAAAAACTGATGCAAAAGGATAATTATCGTGAGCTTAGCGTTAATGGGAATTTCGAAGCTAATGTAGTCGACATAAAGATATTGGCGGGTGCGGGCGACACATGGCAGGTGTATTTTGCGTAGGTCAAGCGTGGGCTTAGCCTACAAGGAGTTGACAAATTTTTAGAAACCGTGGATTTGACGTACGTTTCGCCCAAACAAAATTATATTACATTTAAAAGAGCGTGGGTTTAGCCTTTGAGATGTCCACACATTTTTAAAGAAGCGTGAGTTAATCCCACGGGAGTGCCACACAATCTTTAAATAAGCGTGGGCTAAGCCTTCTGTTGGTCACAAATAAGCGTAGGCTAAGTTTTCATTTTGGTCACAAATTAGCGTGAGTTTAGCCTTCAAAATATATTTTTATATTATTTATTTGAAGAAGTGTAGGCTTAGCCTACAAGTTTGGCACACAAAGAAGGTGTGCGTTTTCAAATAACGAGCGTTACGAGCGGTCCAGTTTCTAGTTTCCAGTTTCATCTGATTATAATTAAAAAGAAAAATATTTTTTTTTATTGAAATAAATCAATTTTAAAATTACATTAACTAATGTGAAATCAATTCTAAAATTACTCTATTTCTCTCTTTCTTATTGCATTTATCCTATTTTTTACCTGTTTCATTTTTTGTTTGAATTCTATTTGCAAAAGTTAACAATCAATACTGAAGAGTCCTGTCGTTTGGAGATTATTTGATTCAATACTTTGTTTTGATATGCAGGTTGTTTGCTTTAGAATTTTGGAAAAACCAAAGGAGGATGACTTTAGTTTTGAGTTGTTAGTTTATTTTCTCTTTCTCTCTATTGTAATTTTGAGTGAAGTATATTTGGTAGTTTAACTTTTCACTTTGACACTCCAAGTCAAAGCTTGACACCTATGACAATGTTGTTGAAGAAGTTGCTCAACATATTGGTTTGAATGATCCTTCTAAAATCAGACTCACATGTCATAACTGTTACTCCCAGCAACCTAAACCGTAATCTAAAGAGTACAGAGGAATAGAACATTTGTCGGACATGCTAATTCACTATAATCAAGTGTGTCATTTCACTGTGAAAATTGGAAGCCTAATGTTATAAATCTTTTATTGTGGGAAGGGTCTGACTCATTAAGTGGGTCTTTGGTCGGCTGCCTTACCTTGCATTTGGAATAGACTAGGTCCTTGACTTGATCTTTTGACCTCTGGGTCACAGTGTCCAAGACTCACATCTGATTGTACATATGATAAGTGTCTAATTTCAGTAATATTTCATATTAAAATATAGACACTTATGAGGATTTATTGCTAATTTACATATAAAATAATCCATAATTTATGAATTTATACCTTTTTACATTTTTTATGATTTTTATTTGAATAAGAGTATTTTATTCCCAAATTTGGTGTTAATTGCAGATTTCTAAGGAAGATTGGAGATTTGGATTAAAGATGAATGATTTGAGCTAAAA
>Ga0123342_1005635_pt1 | contig 17968 bp, 14 predicted proteins | sample Turbeawhitnodule_FD_89960 | JGI IMG/M metagenome (GOLD analysis project Ga0123342, IMG submission 89960) | Root nodule microbial communities of legume samples collected from Mexico - Turtle bean Mexico white nodule | ecosystem: Host-associated > Plants > Roots > Nodule | place: Mexico: Nepantla...
CGTGCCTCAAGCATAAAGGCGAAGTCTTCTGATCCCATTGAGGGCTTGGCGTTTGTATCTACCGCGTCTTGCCCTACAAGGCCTCGTGCTGCTCGTATGGCGAAGTTCGTGCCTTCCGTGTGATTGAACATCAGTGGCTCGAGTCGGCGGTACGTAAACTCGATCTGGGCATCAAGGCCAAAAGCAATGCCTTCGGCGCATGACCTGATGTGTTTTTCTGCAAAGTCACGCAAACTGGATTTGAGAGTCCGAACGGTTCCCGAAATTTCGACAGACTCGGGGATGATGTTGTATGCTGTCCCAGCGCTCAGCTTTGTGACCGATACCACGAGGGACTCTTGGGAGTCGGTTTTCCGAGACACCAGTGTTTGGAGCCCCATGATGATCTGAGCCGCAATGACGATGGGATCGGTGGTCAGATGTGGTTTAGCAGCGTGACCGCCCTTCCCTTTGATTACGATGTCAAACTCATCGAGCGCCGAGGAAATCGCGCCGTCGCAAATAGCGAATTCTCCGACCGCCATCCCTGGCCAATTGTGCATGCTAAAGACTTGAGAGATGCCGAACCGCTCCATGATCCCTTCTTGGACCATTCTCTGTGCGCCACACCCATCTTCTTCCGCCGGCTGAAAGATGAGGGCTACTACCCCCTTGAATTGTCGCGTGCTGGCCAAGTATTTCGCGGCCCCAAGTAGCATTGCCGTATGACCATCATGGCCGCATCCATGCATTACGCCCGGTATTTCCGAAGCCCAAGGCTTGTTTGATTGCTCAAGTATCGGCAGAGCATCCATATCTGCTCGCAGTCCAATGGTAGGACCTTCTCCAAGTTCGCCATGAATCAAGGCGACGATTCCGGTCTCAGCTATCCCGGTTTCGATGTTATTGATGCCAAACGATGCTAGCTTCTCAGTGACAAACTTCGCCGTATTGTACAGCTTGTAATTGAGTTACGGGTACCGATGGAGATGACGGCGCCATTCAGTCGCCTCGATCTGCACTTCTCTAAATTCCTCAACACGATGCATGATATTTTTCAACCAATTCCGCCTGTCTGTTTTCTGCTACCAGCATCAATCCTCAGCAGGCACTAACCGCAAACTCGCTCGCGGGCTCGGAGTCCCTTTTGTGAGATGGCACTAATGCTCCGAAAAGAGCGGCGGCACTGGCGGCATGGAAATTCGTGACTACCGTCACAATTTCGTCCTGCCACTCAGAACCGATGCAATTTCGGGAGATATTTCTGAACTTCTCTTCGATCTGTTTGCTCGACAGCGGATTGCCTACGTCACCAAGCGGGTGTAGGACTACCATTTCTTCGGGAGCACCACCTTGATCCAGTATTACACGTGCCGGGGTTAAAGCCGGGAAGGCGCTGGCGAACTCAAGAGATGGCGCCAGCTCAATGCGCGCTGCAAGTTCGAGGACCTGTGGATCACAAAAATGCTCTGGCCGGACTGGCTGTAAAGCATCGCGCCCATACAGAGCCGCAACAGCGCAATTGAAGTAAAAGCTGTACTGCCCGCCCTCAAGTGTGCTAGGCGCACGCTCATTCGCTAGTCGCATAGCTTGCGGAAATGTCTCGATACGCAACTTGAGAATCGGTCGATTCAATTTCCGCAGGGTAAGGATCGCATCGATTGCAGCATGTATATAGCGGCAGCAAGCGTACGGTTTAATATAGCACTTTTGCACTTCCCAAGATGAACCAAGATTTCCAGTTAATAAATTCCGAGAAAACCGCCCGCCGTCATCGAGAAGCTCAATTGGACCTTTTGCACCTGCCTGCGCCCTGTAAGCGGCCGTAATCCCGGCCACAACAGCGGGCGGAATGCCCTCCTTAATACTGCTACCGCCAAACTTTGCCGTCGCGTTGAGAAAGACCATCGGCCCTTCACAACCTGCGATCGCGAGAGCGTGGGCCGTTTGATCAGGCTTCAAACGCAGGAGTCGCGCAGCCGCAGCGGCAACCCCAAAGTTTACCCACCGCCCGCTCGAGTACGTTTCGATCGTTTGCACGGGACGGCAACTCGCGACCCGAAGCCCAACTTCGTAACCCAATGCGATTGCGTCCATGACCTCAGACCCCGAAGCGCCAAGCGCCTGCGCGACAGCCAAGGCTGCGGGGATGATCCCGGCCCCAGGATGGCCACCTGCCCCTCGGTGGCCGTCGTCGATGTCGAGAGCGCTAGCAGCCGCGCTGTTTGCCATCGCAGCACCTACAATGCTGGTGCGCATACCGGTTAGCCAGATATCAATCTCGCCTTCCCCGTACGATTCGAGGGCTGCTGCTCTAGCGGCTTCAGCCAGCGGCGAATCGATACCAGCCGCCGAGGCTCCCAGAAGGTCCAAAACCAGCATGGAGACCGTTTCTCGCCCTGCAGCCAGAACTTCCTCAGCCGGGAAACTGCTTACAAAATTGGCGAGTTCGTTGATTGCATGCATGTTTAACCTTCTCTCGAATTAAGAGGTTGTGGCTCAGTCAATGGTCCTGTCCGGTTTTGTGGCGCCGCTGGGCTGACCTCAGTACGGCAGTTCGCTCCCTAACTTGGGTTTGCTGCGGGACATCGCATGCTCGCAGTTAGGGGCAAGGTCGGCCGTGCGTCAACCGCGTTCTTGTTATTGAAACAAATAATCCGCAATCCTTCCAAATATTAGAATACCGGAGATGCCATTAGCTCCTCGTTTTCATTTCCAATGAGGCCTACGCTTTTGACGTTGTTTTTTGGGGAAAAGGCGGGCGAGCTGCTAGCCGAGATCGCGATGATGGCTGGTGAAGCAAGCTCGCAACCCACCGGTGTCCCAAGTTGACCTGAGAGCCAATTTCCCTCCAGTTTCTGGGAGAGTCTTGGGTTTCTAATCTGGCCTTATGCAGCCTGTTTTTCCATAGCCATTTTCATTGCGAACTCGCTGGGCGTGATATTGCCCAACGATGGGTGGGGTCTGTTTCTGTTGTACAACAGAGCAACAGAACACCCACGGGACTGAAGTTCACGAGCTCTTATATCCGTGGCACCCCTGGTCGGGACGGCTGATCCATATCCATCAAGTGCTCGACAAGGGAATTGCCGTCTTCCGCTGCAGCCTTACCAGTGATGCCGCTGGCCGGTGGCTGGAGATCCCGGTCTGGATGTTCGATCGAATTGCCAGTGCGCATTGGCGCACCATGCCGGTTCCACATGTTGAACTCGCCAGCCTGCGTGCTTTGGCGAGGATACTCGAAGAGGCTGGCACCCCATCACAACGAGAGGAGATAGGCGCAGCATTGGACTCTCACGAAGCGAGTCGGGGAGATGTCCATGCCACGTCAGTTCACGACCTATCAGTTCGATCTGTTCTCGGGCCTACACAGCGGGAGGAGTCCGGCGATACCGCAATGGCAGGCGTTGCCGGAGGAAGCGCGTCAGACACTCACGGCGCTCATAGTGCGACTACTCGTAGACCACGCAAACGGCGGGAGCGCCTCGCAGCAGAAGGAGGCTGGTTATGATGCATGAGAAGATCGGGCCACACCACCTGGAACGCAAGGCCATCCTGTATGTCCGGCAGTCCTCGGCCCATCAGGTTCTGCACAATCGCGAAAGCAGCGCCTTGCAATATGCGATGCGCGACCGCCTGACAGCACTTGGATGGTCGCGCATCGACACGGTGGATGACGATCTTGGTCGTTCGGCGGCAGGTGGTGTCACCCGCGCCGGTTTCGACCGGATGGTCGCGGAGGTCTGTCTTGGCAAGGTAGGCGCGGTTGCGGCACGAGAGGTGTCGCGCTTCGCCCGCAACAGCCGGGACTGGCAACAGCTCATCGAGATGTGCCGCGTCGTTGATACCGTTCTAATCGACCAGGAAGCGGTCTATGCGCCGCGCCAGAGTAATGACCGGTTGCTTTTGGGGCTGAAGGGTAGCCTCAACGAATATGAGCTCGATCTTCTGCGTCAGCGTTCGCTTTCCGCACGCTACGAGAAGGCCCGCCGTGGCGGGCTTGTCGTCGCTACCCCGGTCGGTTTCGTAAAGGCTGGTGACAGGATCGAGAAAGATCCCGATCGACGTGTTCAGGAAGCCATTACACTGGTCTTCAACAAGGTCGCCGAACTCGGCAGTGCAAGGCAGGCCCTGCTATGGTTCCTCGAACATGGGCTGGACCTGCCTGTCAGGCGTGCCAATGGCGATGTCGTCTGGCGCAGGCCAAACTATGCGACCGTCCACCGGATGATCGAGAACCCGATCTACGGCGGCGCTTATGCTTATGGTAAGAGTCGTTCTGTGCCAGGATACGGTGGCCGATCTGGAATTCGCCGCAAGTCGCGTGATGAATGGCTTGCGTTTATCCCGGATGCGCGCACGAAGGCTATGTCAGTTGGGAACGGGCGGAGGAGATCCGCAAGATGGTCAGCGACAATCTACCCGCGAGCCGCCATCATGGAGCGCCGAAGCATGGCGACGCCCTCCTTGCCGGCCTCTTCCGCTGCAAGAGGTGCGGACGGAAACTCATGGTCCGGTACACAGGGGCCAATCATAACATTCCGCGCTATTCCTGCTGGCGTGGGCTACTCGACAACGGCGAGCCACGCTGCATCGCTTTCGGCGGCCTGCGGGTCGATGACGCGATCGAAGAGGCGCTCCTCGGGGTGGTCGAACCGGGAGCCATTGCCGCCGCCGCCGAGGCGGAACGCAATATGACCAGCCAACGTGACCAGGTCCGCGACGCCCTCCAGCGCGATCTTCAGGCGGCACGCTATGCCGCCGACCGGGCATTCCGGCAATATGACGCGGCTGATCCTGAGAACCGGCTGGTGACGTCGGAACTTGAGGCGCGATGGAACAAGACGCTCGCACGCGTCGGCGAGATCGAGAATAAGATTGCCGGCCATGACGCTGCGACGCCTCAACCATCGCCGATGTCGACATCAGAGATGGCATCCCTAGCGGGGAACCTTCGTGCCGTCTGGGCAGCGCCATCGACCGATGCCAGGCTCAAGAAGCGCATCGTGCGCACGGTCATTCATGAAGTGATCGCCGACCTCAACGACGTAACCTCCGAGATCGTCCTCGCAATCCACTGGGTTGGCGGTGTCCATACGCAACTGCGCCTCCCGAAGAGGCATCGCGGCCAAAGAAACGCTACGCCCGACGACCTCATCGAGGCGGTAAGGCAGCTTGCCCTCATTGCCAATGATGATGTGATTGCCGGCGTACTCAATCGCAATGGACTGTCAACAGGCAACGGCAATCGCTGGACCCGTGAACGCATCACGGCACTTAGATCATACCGCAAGATTCCGGTCTTCCGCCCGCAGCCAGATGGGATCGAGCCTTGGCTTAATCTGGGCAATGCCGCACGATTCCTCGGCATCTCCCCCAAGACGTTAAGGCTTGCCGCTGAGGCCGGCGAGATCGAGGGCGTTCATCCCTTGCCTGAAGGGCCGTGGATCTTCAGCCGGTCAAAACTCACCACCCAGCAAGCCCAGCAGATCGCTGATCGCGCCCGACAAAACCCGAAATACCCCGCGGGATCGCATCAAAATCAGAAAAGCCTATTTCCTTCAACAACATAGAAAGATGGGTGTTATGAAACGGGATTGTAGTCCTCCTTCCATGCGGTGATAGCGGCGCGGGCCTGGGTGAGCGACGAGAACAGTGTCTCGTTGAGGCACTCGTCGCGGAAGCTGCCGTTGAAGCTTTCGACGAAGCCGTTTTGCATGGGCTTGCCGGGAGCGATGTAGTGCCATTCGACCTTGGTCTCCTGGCACCATTTGAGGATGGCCATGCTGGTCATCTCCGTGCCGTTGTCCGAGACGATCGTCTTCGGCTTTCCTCGTCTGGCGATGAGGTTGTCCAGCTCGCGAGCAAGCCGTAAACCCGACAACGATGTGTCTGTAACCAGGCACAGGCATTCGCGGGTGAAGTCGTCGACGACAGCCAGCACACGGAAGCGGCGACCGTCTGTGAAGGCATCGCTGATGAAGTCCAGGCTCCAGCGCTCGCCCGGTCCTGACGGCAAAGCCAGGGGACGCCTCGTCCCCAAGGCCCGCTTGCGACCGCCGCGCTTGCGGACCGTCAGCTTCTCCTCCCGATAGAGACGTCGGAGCTTCTTCAGGTTCATGACGATCCTCTGCCGATCCAGCGTAAGCGCTTAGGCTACCCCACGTATTTTATAGCCATTGCAATGCGGCGACCAGCTCTCCGGTACCTTCCACGGAGTTGTTCAGCTTTTCGCCGCGTTGTTCGCTCAACAAATGACACGCTCTGGCATCGGTCGAACTCACGACAATTTCAGTTAACGCCTTAGTCTCTGCCGCCATAAACAGCTACTGGGTCGCCGAATATACCTGGCAAGGGTTCCTGACCGAGCCCGGGACGATCGGAGACCTCCACCACTGCGCCGCCCTCCTGGACCCGAATCGGTGCATCCGTTAGCGCGTCGGTCCAAGTCAGCGGGTCGTAAACAGAATGGCGGAACTCCTTCGGGGTGGACTGCGCTAGATGGAAAATAGCCGCCTGTACTATACCGCTTCCCCCAACATCCTGAATGGTCATCGGAATTCCTGCCGTCACACACATATCACGGGCGCGGCGCGCCTTTGTCAGACCACCTATTCTCGAAATCTTGATATTCATCAAGTCCGCTGCGCTATCGGCGATGATCCGCATCACCATCTCAGGTGAGTCGACTATCTCGTCAAGTATCATTGGATGATCAGTGCGACGTCTCACCGCGAGACAATCTTCGTACGAAGCACAGGGCTGCTCGATATAGACGTCGAGATCGCGAAGTTGTCGCAGAACACGCAGGGCCTGGTCGCGTGACCAACCGCGATTGCAGTCGAAGTAGTATTCCTCTCGAGGTTGGGCATGTTCGAGAATTGCTCGTACCCTTGACACATCTTCCGCGACACTCCCGCCCAATTTCACTGACAAACGCCGGTACCCTTTTTCACGGAAGCTCGCGGTTGCTGCCAACATCTCATCAATAGTCCCTGCGCCAGGGTCGGCCATAAGGTCTAATCCACCTTCGAATTTTCCTCCGAGAAGATCGCACAGCGGCAATCCGGTCGCTTTGCCAAGGATATCCCAACAAGCCACGTCGATCGCCGTTTTCCCGTATGGATGGCCGACCAACACATGGTCCATCAAATAGTTAATTCGATCAATCTGCAGCGGATTTTTCCCAATGAGGTGAGGAGCTAATTCGTCAATGGCCGCTCTGACCCCTTTTGCGAAAGCCGGCAGATAATTTGCCCCCAGCGTTCCGACTTCGCCCCATCCGACGATCCCGGCGTCAGTCTCGATTGCCACAATGGTATTCTCGGCAAATGTCCATGTTCGACCACGCGATAGGCTGTAGCTCTGCGCAAAATTCCTCACCATCTGAAACACTGATATGCATTTTATCTTCATTAGGAGCGTCCTCACCGGGAAATTGCTAACGAACTTGAGCGAGCTCGTTGGATGCGTGCATGTCTAACCTCCTCAGTTGAAGAAGCCGGGACTTTTGAAGTGACACAAGATCGCTTTCAAGGCGCCAGTTTCAGGCCTGCCCCCGAACCGATAGCTCGCCGCCTTAGTCCTGTTTGAGGTGGCACATCGCACAGCCTCGATAGTCGACAAAGATCCCAGCGTGTCAATCGAGTTCTTTTAATTAAACAAAGAAGCCGCAATCTTCTATCTATTAGAATAGCTTTGTCCGTCCTTTGCATGGTTGACAGACCGGGATGAACACAAAGTTTGCGGCCTATTCGGCGCTCGGTCGAGACCAGCGGCCACGAACAGCCGGACTGGCTTCTGGATCAGGATCGGTGCCCAATAGCTGCCTTGGCCCGGGCCGAACGCTGTGGATCGACGCAGCGCTTAATCGAGCGAGTTGAGCAGTCTTCCGTCTGACCGCCGGTACCTGCGCCGCGCCTTGATTTTCCTTTCTGAAATCGCCGCCGTATCAGTAAAGATGGCGCCATCGCGCCCGAATTCATATGCTCCTGCAACGATAATCGCGTCGACCGTAGCATGAATGTGCTTTACACGAGTCGCGCTGGGTGGGCGCCTTTCTGGCCTTTCTGGTTTTAACGACGGGCTGTTCTATTCCGTTAAGACCGTTGCGCCACGCGTCTTCCCCTTAGCGTTAGCGACATACGTTTGAAAACCATTCCGCAAGGCCATGCGGCGACCAATTTGACCACGTGGGTAACCGCTTCCTGCAAGCGACCTTGCGCACCGAAAGAGCGGCAGATTTTGCTGTGAGGCGACGATCTTGCCTTCCATCACTCATTTCTGTCATTGTTTTCAAAGCAGAACCTGCCGTTCCGCGATGCCACGGTTCACCGCGTGATCCATCAGCTGACAATAAATAAGGTGCTTATCGCGGAGCCGATCAGCCAAGACCTTTCTCGACGGGTAAGCTGAGTGGCTGTTGCCCGGAGGCGCGGTCTTGCATCCGTTGACTTGTAAAGAGACAATCCTTAAGCTCCTTAACGAGGTTCGATATGAAGGCGTCTGTCATCATCTCTAGGGGGAGGGTGCATGAGATAGCAACATTCATCTCATGGGGGCTCCTGCTGAGAATCGGCACACCTATACCGCCATCTCCAGGATGGTAGTAACCCATGTTTGTTGCGTAGCCTCGGCGTTGGGCCTCTCTAACTTGCTCGAGTACGACGGTGGCATCGACATGTTGAACCGAGGGATGCGTGATGTAACGTTCAGCGTTTGCTTCAATAAGCTGCTTATAGTGGTCCGCGGGAAGCATCGACAGAAGCGCTACGCTACCCGCCGCAACTCCCATGGGAACACGACCACCTAATCCAAGTCGAAGTTGCTGTTGCGGGAAACGGCTCACCATTTCTGCACAAACCGCATCAACGCCAGCTTGGACCATCATATAGACGGTATAGCCGTTGCGTCTCACAAACTCAGTCATTCCTGGACGATATCGCGCGATTAGCGGCTCCAATCGGGCTTGGCGACGAGCAAGCATAGTTATCGCGGGACCGAGGCGGTAATGACCACGGCGTCCTGCGAGCTCTGCAAAGCCTTTTTGCATTAGAGACGCGAGACTGCGATGAACTGCAGGTTTTGCTTCACCAACCCTGATCGCAATCTCGCCTAGCGGCAGCCCGTCAGCGTCTGCCTCCCCTAAGGTCAACAAGATATCGAGGGCTCGGGCGGCATTGGATGACGAGTTCAAAGACATCTCTTGACCTGCTATTTTCTAATATTTGGAAGGTTTACCGAATCTCTGTTTCAATAACAAGAACGGAATTGACGCGGGGCCGACTTTTCTCCTTATTACGAGCATGCGAAGTGCGCAGCACCCGCTGATCACCAGCTCCATCAACCGAGATCTGTCTCAAGTCGTAAAGTGCTTGGCCGGAAAAAGATTTGCAGGCGCAGCGGCTCCGTTGCGGACGTATACGGCATGAGTGAAAAACCGGGCAGCAATAGAAATCCAATTATCTGCCTGAGGCGATTGGATTGATCAATCATGGCTCTCTCGTCTGTTGGTTCGAAGATAGTCGCAGTTTGGGGTGAGACAAAAATCTGTAGCTGTTCTTATAGGCTTGCAACGAGGTGAGGCTCCCCGTGTCGTTTTTGCGCTTCTGGGAAATAATATCCTGTTGCCCGAATGTACAATACGAAACGACATGGGACCGATCCGATGCGCTACTCAGCACTTGCCATCCTTTTCAACGGACTACGTGGCAACCGGGCATGGGCGCCCGCTTGGCGCCAGCCCGAGCCTAAGCCGCATTACGCCGTGGTCATCGTCGGTGGCGGTGGCCACGGGCTGGCGACAGCCTACTACCTCGCCAAAGAATTTGGCATAACCAACGTGGCAGTGCTGGAGAAGAGTTACATCGGCTCCGGCAATGTTGGACGAAACACGACGATCAGCCGCTCCAACTACCTGCTGCCGGGCAATAATCCGTTCTACGAACTCTCCCTGAAGCTGTGGGAAGGGTTGGAACAAGATTTCAACTTCAACGCCATGATCTCGCAGCGCGGCGTGCTCAACCTCTTCCATTCCGATGGCCAGCGCGATGCCTATACGCGGCGCGGCAATGCAATGCGGCTGCATGGTGTCGATGCCGACCTGCTAGACCGGGAAGCAGTGCGCAAGAGGCTGCCCTTCTTGGACTTTGATAATGCCCGTTTCCCGATCCACGGCGGGCTTCTACAAAAGCGCGGCGGCACGGTGCGCCACGATGCGGTGGCCTGGGGTTATGCTCGCGGCGCAGATATGCGCGGTGTTGACATCATCCAGAATTGCGAAGTGACCGGCATTCGTCGAGAGCATGGCATCGTCACCGGCGTCGAGACCACGAGGGGTTTTATCGGCTGCGGAAAACTCGGCCTTGCCGCCGCCGGCAATTCCTCTCGCGTAGCTGAAATGGCTGGACTGAAGCTGCCGATCGAAAGCCATGTACTGCAAGCCTTCGTTTCGGAGGGGCTGAAACCCTTCATCGATTGCGTGGTAACATTCGGCGCCGGGCACTTCTATATCTCGCAATCCGACAAGGGCGGCCTAGTGTTCGGTGGCGATCTAGATGGCTACAATTCCTATGCGCAACGCGGCAACCTGGCGACCGTCGAAAATGTGGCGGAAGAAGGTAAGGCGTTGATTCCGTCGCTTTCGCGCGTCCGGATGCTACGCTCCTGGGGCGGCATCATGGATATGTCGATGGACGGTTCGCCGATCATCGACCGTACCCACCTCGACAATCTCTATCTCAATGCGGGCTGGTGTTACGGCGGCTTCAAAGCGACGTCTGCATCCGGCTTCTGCTTTGCCCATCTGCTGGCGAAAGGTACCTCCCACGACACGACCAGGCAGATGCGCCTCGACCGGTTCGAGCGCGGTTACCTGATCGACGAAAATGGTCAGGGTGCGCAGCCCCACGTTCACTGATATTGCACAAGGAATAGCCGGACATGGCAAGTCTCGTCACCTGCCCGCACTGCGGCGCACGACCCAAAGAAGAGTTCACCGTCAAGGGTGCGGCGCTGGTCCGCCCCGCGCCGGATGCCGATAAGAAAAGCTGGATGGATTATGTCTATCTGCGCGAGAATCCGCGCGGACGCTACGAGGAATTTTGGCACCACTCGTCGGGCTGCCGCCGCTGGCTGGTGGTGATCCGCGATACTGCTACTCATGAGATCGAGGCAAGCCGCGATGCGGCGCTTGCCGGACAGACGGACGCCCGCACATGACATCCTATCGCTTGGCAACCGGCGGCCTGATCGACCGGCAGAAGCCCCTCTCCTTTTCGTTTGATGGCAAACGCATGCTGGGTTTCGAAGGCGACAGCCTGGCTTCAGCGCTGCTTGCCAACGGCCGGCTGCTTGTAGGGCGCAGCTTCAAATACCACCGTCCACGCGGCATACTCACGGCCGGTACTGCAGAGCCGAATGCGCTGATGACCGTCGGCCAAGGTGGTCGTACCGAGCCCAATACGCGCATCACGACGCAGGAACTCTATCAAGCGCTGGAAGCGCAGAGCCAGAGCCGCTGGCCATCGCTGGAGTTCGATGTTGGTGCGCTTAACAGTCTGTTCTCGCCCTTCCTCGGTGCCGGTTTCTACTACAAAACCTTCATGTGGCCCGCTGGCTTCTGGGAAAAGATTTACGAACCCCTCATCCGGAAGGCGGCCGGCCTCGGGAAAGCGAGCTACGAAGCCGATCCGGATTCCTATGATAAGTGCTGGGCGCATTGCGACCTGCTGGTGATTGGTTCCGGACCAGCCGGGCTCGCGGGTGCGTTGAGCGCTGGACGCTCCGGTGCCCGGGTTATCCTGGTGGACGAACATTCGGCTGCCGGTGGTTCACTCCTTGCAGAGACAGCAACAATCGGCGGCGCTCCGGCTACGCAATTCGTTGCGGAGACTGTTGCCGAGCTGGCATCGCTCTCCAACGTACAGATCCTCACGCGCACCACGGCCTTCGGCTGGTATGACGGGAATGTCTTTGGCGCCATCGAGCGGGTGCAGAAGCATGTCCGCGATCCGTTGCCTGCGGTTCCCGTGGAACGTCTGTGGCGCATTGTCTCCAAACGAGCGATCCTCGCCAGCGGCGCGGAAGAACGCCCGCTGGTCTTCGGCGGCAATGACATCCCCGGCGTCATGATGGCGACTGCTATGCGGACCTATCTGAACCGTTACGGCGTTGCCCCTGGCAAGCAGGTGGCCATCTTCACCACCAATGACAGCGGCTACGCCCTAGCACGCGATCTGGAGTCGGCAGGCGTCGACCTCGTCGCCGTGATCGACAGCAGACCGGATGCGGGTTTCCGCTATTCAGGTCGGGCGCGCGTTATCAAGGGCGCTTATGTCTCTGATGCCCATGGCGGTAAGGCGCTGTCCTCCATCAGCGTGTGGAAGAACGGCAGCGTCGAAATGCTCAACGCAGACGCACTCGCCATGTCTGGCGGCTTTAGCCCGATCATCCACCTTGCTTGCCATCGCGGGGCTAAGCCCGTCTGGTCGGATGAACAGGCCGGCTTCCTTGCGCCTACCGGCCTCAACGGCTTCGATCTGGCCGGAGCCGTCAACACTTCCTCCGGGATCGCCGCCTGCCTTGCAGAAGGTGCGGCGCGGGGCGCGGCCTGCGTCGAGGGGCTTGGGTTTGCGGCGAGCGTCGCCACATTCGCCACGGTCGAGGGTGATATCGTAGCGCCTCCGGCAAAGCCGGTCTGGAATATTCCCGGGATCAAGGGCAAGGCCTTCGTCGATTACCAGAACGACGTACACCGCAAGGATCTAGGTCTCGCCGTGCAGGAAGGCTATGGACACGTTGAGCTCGCCAAGCGCTACACCACCAATGGTATGGCGACAGACCAGGGCAAGCTGTCGAATGTCAATGCGATCGGTCTCTTGGCCGAGGCGCGCGGCCTATCTCCGGCCGAAATCGGCGCCACGACTTTTCGGCCTTTCTACAGCCCCGTGTCATTCGGCGCGCTAGCAGGTGCCTTCTCCGGTAAGCACTTCCAGCCGGTCCGCAAATCGCCGCTGCATGATTGGGCGAAAAAGCACGGCGCCGTTTTCATCGACTCCGGCCTATGGTATCGCTCGTCCTGGTTTCCGCGCGACGGCGAGACCGGCTGGCGTGAAAGCGTTGACCGCGGAGTACTGAACGTCCGAGCCAACGCCGGGCTCTGTGACGTCTCTACGCTCGGCAAGATCGATATCTGCGGCAAGGATGCCGCCGAGTTCCTCAACCGTGTCTATTCCAATGGCTTCCTGAAACTACCAATCGGCAAGGCGCGCTACTGCCTGATGCTGCGCGAGGATGGCTTCATCCATGACGACGGCACGACGAGCCGGTTTGAAGAGCATCGCTTCTTCATCACCACGACCACGGCTTACGCGGCGGCCGTGATGACCCACTTGGAATTTTGCGCCCAAGCGCTTTGGCCCGATCTCGACGTTCGGCTTGCCTCGGTGACAGACCAGTGGGCGCAGATGTCGGTCGCCGGGCCGAAATCACGCCGCATCCTACAGTCGATCGTCGACGACGATATTTCCGATGCCGCCTTCCCATTCCTGGCGGCGAAGGAAGTGTCGCTGTTAAGTGGCCAGTTGCAGGGGCGGCTGTTCCGCATCTCCTTTTCCGGCGAATTGGCGTATGAACTGGCAGTGCCGGCCGGTTTTGGCGAGAGCGTCGCAGATGCGATAATGGGGGCGGGTCAGCAGCACGGCATCCAGCCTTACGGCGTCGAAGCGCTCAGTGTTTTGCGCATCGAAAAGGGCCACGTCACTCACAGCGAAATCAATGGCACGGTTGTTCCTGCTGATATCGGCTTCGCCAAGATGGTCTCCGTCACAAAGGCAGATTTCATCGGCAAGTGGATGCTGAATCGCGAAGGCCTTACGGCCGAAGATCGGCTGCGCCTGGTGGGCGTAGTGCCGCTCGATCCGAACACTTCATTCCGCACCGGCTCGCATATCCTCGCCAGGGATGCTGCGCCAACGCTGGAGAACGACCAAGGCTATGTGTCCTCGATCGCCTATTCACCCCATGTCGGCTCCACCATTGGCCTTGCGCTCGTCAAGCGCGGGCCGGAACGGCATGGTGAAGAAGTGGTGGTGTGGAACGGCCTGTGCGGAGAATTCACACCAGCGCGGCTATGCAATCCGGTTTTTGTCGATCCGCAGAACGAGAAGCTACATGTCTGATTCCCGCCCGACTTTTCGCCCGGCGCTCGTTGCCAAGACCACGATCAGCTCTGCAGAGGTAACACTTTCGGCGCCGCCCGAAGGCGCGATCGTCCATGTGCTTACCGCGCCCGGAGAACCCGACATGACCTCCTTCCTGAGGAGCCTTGGAAAAGGGGACGTTCGTACCGTTTCGCCTGGACAATGGCTCATCGTAAGCGATGAGCCGATAACGCGCGACGATCTGAAAAGTCTATCCCAGACGCTCGGACCGCGCGCGACGTGCGTTGATCAGAGCAGCGGCCGCGTCCGTATCCGCATCGACGGTAGAAAAGCGGAACGCGTATTGTCGAAGGGTACCGCCATCGATCTCTCCGCAGCCTCTTTTTCCGTCGGCCCTTCGGCAACAACCCTGATCGGCCACATCGCTGCGCACATCACTCGCCTCAACGGCAACTGCTTCGAGCTTCTGGTGCTAAGGAGCTTCGCGGACAGTCTTTGGGACGATCTCACAAGAATGAGCGCTGAGTATCGATAGTTCAGGGACCTGGCGCAAGAGACGCACAAAGTGCGGTTTACTTGCCGCTTACTGAGGGAATTACTATGCCTAACAACTTGATTCTGACCGTGACATGCAAGTCAAGTCGCGGGATCGTCGCGGCTATCTCAACCTTCCTGGCTGACAACGGCTGCAACATCGTCGATAGCTCTCAGTTCGACGACCTCGAAACGGGAAAGTTCTTCACCCGCATTTCATTTATCTCTGAAGAAGGCGTCAAGCTCACTGCGCTGAAGGAACGTTTCGTACCGATCGCTGAGAAATTCGGAATGGAAGCGGAAATTCGTGATAGCGCTAGCCGAATGAAGGTACTCCTGATGGTCTCACGCTTCGGCCATTGTCTGAACGACCTGTTTTACCGCTGGAAAATCGGCGCGCTCCCCATCGACATCGTCGGCGTCGTTTCAAATCATTTTGAGTACCAGAAAGTCGTCGTCAATCACGACATCCCCTTCCACCACATTAAGGTGACGAAAGAGAATAAGCCCCAGGCTGAAGCACAGATCATGTCGATTGTTGACCAGACTGGTGCCGAGCTGATTGTTCTCGCTCGCTACATGCAAATTCTTTCTGATGAGATGTGTCAGAAGATGTCCGATAGGATCATCAACATCCACCATTCCTTCCTGCCATCCTTCAAGGGAGCCAACCCCTACAAGCAGGCCTATGAGCGCGGCGTGAAGCTGATCGGCGCGACGGCGCATTATGTGACCGCGGATCTGGACGAGGGTCCGATCATCGAGCAGGACACGGCGCGCATCACGCATGCGCAGTCTGCCGAGGATTACGTCTCGATCGGCCGCGATGTGGAGAGCCAGGTACTGGCGCGAGCAGTGCACGCCCACATCCACCATCGCACCTTCCTGAACGGTAACCGCACCGTCGTCTTCCCGGCAAGCCCAGGCTCTTACGCCTCCGAGCGCATGGGGTGAGAGCTGGCGCTTGCAACAGTGATTCGGTGATCGAGTCTGTGATGAGTGGGGCGGCAGAAATACCTCTGTCGCCAAAGGTGAAAGGATAACTGCAATGCGGCTAAGTGAATACGCAGAGTACGATGCGACCGGTTTAGCCTCTCTTGTACGCGCGGGCGATGTGACGCCTTTAGAATTGACGCGGCTAGCCCGCGCGGCATACTATGAGGTCAATCGGCACATCAATGCTGTGATTGAATTCTACGAAGATGCTGAAACCGTTGTCAGCGCGGACGGTGGGCTCTTTTATGGCGTGCCTTTCCTTCGCAAGGATTACGGGGCCAGCGAAGGTGGCCGCCTCCAGGAAAATGGAAGTCGTCTGTTCAAAGGCTGCCGCTCAGATATCGACAGCTATTTTTTTTGTCGCGCGCGGGCGGCAGGGCTTCGGACTATAGGAAGAACGACAACGCCTGAGCTTGCAGCTACCGTGATGACCGAATCCATTCTCCATGGCATTACCGGCAATCCATGGGATTTGGCGCGCTCCGCGGGAGGCTCCTCAGGGGGGTCAGCAGCGGCTGTGGCCGCCGGTATAACTCCTATTGCCCATGGCAACGATGGCGGCGGGTCAATTCGGATTCCGTCGTCCTGGTGCGGCCTTGTCGGTCTGAACCCGTCCCGAGGACGGGTTTCCGGCGGGCCGAACAATCAGGACGCATCGTTTGGTCTTTCCCGCGAGTTTGTTCTGTGTCGAACTGTGCGCGACATGGCCGCCGCGTTGGACGCCTTTTCTGGTCCCCATCCCGGCGATCCATTTGTCATCGTGCAGCCTAACCGCCCTTATTTGGAGGAGCTATCACAGCCCACGGGTCGTCTTCGGGTTGGGGTCGCGAGAACGAGTTGGGGCGCGGTCAACCTCGATCCTGAAGTGCTGCACGCTGTCGAGGCGACGGCAACGCTGCTCGAGGAGATGGGGCACACGGTAAAGGACATTGAGCCGATATATGAACCGGCCGAGTACAGCAACGCTGACTCATCCTCGACGACCGCTATTTGGCTCGAAGAAGCGGCGCGAGCCACGGGACGCACTATTTGCTCCGACACCTTGGAGCCGGTCAACCTCAAACGGTATCAATATGGCCGCCATTTGCCCCTTTCCCATGCGCGGGATGTGCAGGAGGGCCTCCGTAGAATGCGTTTCCGCGTGGGCGAGGCGATCCATGGCTTCGATATTCTGCTCACTCCCACAATGCCAATCGTCGCCATATCGCACGGTGGGATCTATTCTGGCACCAACCCGGAGATCTCCTTAGAGGAATACGTGGAAGCGGATACGGCAATTTGTCAGTATACCGGAGTTTTCAATGTCACCGGGCAACCTTCCGTGTCCTTGCCTTTGGCGCAAAGCGAGAGCGGACTGCCGATCGGGGTTCAGATCGTCGGCCGCTTCGGTGACGAGGCCACACTGGTCCGAGTTGCACGCGATCTAGAAGAAGCCAGACCGTGGAACGCCCGGCGGCCCAAGATTCGAGCAGGGAACGGTTGACGATCACTCAAAACATGCGAATTCTGAGAATCGAGCAATCTTCCGGAATCGAAGCTTCGAATAGGCTGAATTTCGATTCGATCAGGTTGAGGGGAGCACCTCTAGCGGCTAGATGAGATGCCGATCCTATACATGCCGCCTTCCTGGCATTTCTGCAGCCCAAGCAGCAACGCAAGGAGGGCTTCTGGGCACGAGTCCGAGAACTCTCAGGAAACAAAAAATACAGAGTTCCCTTTCCGTTTTTCAAGTGTAAGCGTGGGGTCAGGGCCGCCTACTTGGGACTGCCCTGGAGCGGGCGGCGCGCCTCGCATGGGCGATAGATATCTTGCGGAATTGCCAGGGCATGAGTTCTTCAATGCGGCTCTTGGGATGGCCGTTGATGATGGCTGTCAGGGTTTCGTCGATATAGGCGACGGGGTCAACGTCGTTGAGCTTGCAGGTTTATGCCGACCAGCGAACTATGCCGATTAATCAACTTTTTGCCAACGTTTCCGGCACCATAGCGGTGGCCTAGTCGGCATAGCTTAGGCTCTCTCCGTCGCAATTGACGCGAAGGAGAGGACACATGAACGCAACTGACTATTTGAATCGCAGCGCCCTATACCGGAAGCTGGTCTACGGTCCGTATGGGGAGTTTGCGGGCGTTTACGCCGCCAAAATGTCGAACGAAGGTTTGGGTCGGCAATGCACGTGGCGCTCGCTGAGCCTGTTTCGGGATCTGATGGACTGGCATGTCGGCAATGGACATGCTCCGCAGGATTTAAGCGAGGTTCACGTCGACCGCTTTCTTGAGCATCGTTTCAAACACTGGAAG
>Ga0123342_1005636_pt1 | contig 17967 bp, 7 predicted proteins | sample Turbeawhitnodule_FD_89960 | JGI IMG/M metagenome (GOLD analysis project Ga0123342, IMG submission 89960) | Root nodule microbial communities of legume samples collected from Mexico - Turtle bean Mexico white nodule | ecosystem: Host-associated > Plants > Roots > Nodule | place: Mexico: Nepantla...
AACACATATCGGGTGTCCCCACACTTATACAAGCTTCTCTCTATATATTCTTGCATTCTTATTAGATATATATAATATATATATATATATATATATATATATATATATATATATATATATATATATATATATATACTTCTCAAATTAACCAATGGATCTTTTATTTTATTTAATCATATTCAGGCCCAAAGCTTCAACTTCGGCGCCAAGTTGTAGTACTGCTTCTTTATTAGAGGCCTGTAAACGGAGATGCTTGTTATCTTGTTCAACAACTCAATCACCTTGCTCCCGTTCTCACCTGCATGGTTGCACGTCTCATAGCCTCGCAAATCCCTCTCTAAAATGTTGTTTAGTGGAAAACCCTCACCCTGAAGTAACGGGAATTTAGAAAATCCTTAAAAGTAACATGATTTACAAAACTGTCGAAAAATTATTGATCTTCCAGGGATTACTTAAAACCACTAGTATTATGTTAACGATGTTGAATCTTTCAAAGAAAGAAAAAACAAATAGTGAATAACACACGTAGTGGAGGTTAAAATCTCCAGAAACACTAAATATAACTTCCGTTAAAAATATTTTTTCTTGTATTATATGAATAGAGTATAATTGCATTTTTTTTAAGACTATATTTGTATCACACAATATTTTCAATTTATTAAAATTATAATAATATAAAAGAAAAGAAAATAATGAATTAACTACACAACAATCAAACCTACTTCTATGATCCTCTTATGTATTAAAGTATGATGTATTTATATTCTAATATTTAACATTTAAACTGTTGAGTTTAAAACTAAATCATGTTATTATATATTAGGGTTAAATTATTTTTCATTTCTTTATTTTTACGTAAAATTAATTTTTATCTATAGTTCAAACTTTAAATCTTCTAGATATTTATAATAAGAAACTATTGAGATTGATTGTCAATTTATTTTAGGCAGTAAACATATTTCTATTTTTATGTTGACTCATTGTTGACTTAAATAAGTCCATACTAAAATTTATTTATTACTTAAAAAATATTAAGGAATTATTATAAAAAAAATCTAATATTTAAACTAAGAACAAAACTAATTTTATATTATATTAAAAAAACATATTTAATGTACTTTTGGTTGTTTGTTTGGTACGAAAATGATTATGGACTAAAAATTTATATTGTCGAAGGAAACGTTGGAAGTTGGGAAACCTTTTAGAGTATATATATTTCGAGAAACATGAAGAAAATGCGAACGCAGTTGATATGGTTAGAGTTAGAGAGGGAAAATAATGAAGGTAGAATTTGGTGAAAAGCAATAGATGAAACAACCATCTCATTAACCCCTCTTCTCTGGATTACCAACGTGTATTCCTCAAACCACAAGAAATCTTAAATTTAACTTTGTTTATCAACTACTTATTCAAATGTCAATTAGCATACTTCACGGGCAATGGATTTCATTAATCTAATATTTCTTATACCAGTTTATCAAATTCGTATATATATATATGAGTTCCTAAACTCGTATAATTACTATTAATTAAACTAAATTATTATTGTAAAACTTTTCTCTACAAAAAAAAAGCTCTCGAAAAAATAAAAATAAAAACTTGAGATGGGGGGTGAAGAAATTAACGAAGGCGATTCATTAATTGGTACACCTGTTTTTTCCCCCATAAAGTTGGCACAACTATTTTCCTGGTGCAGCACATGCATGGTTGTGACATTCCAAATCTCCAAATTCCAATAGTAAAATTTCTTTATTTTAATATATTTTAATATACATAAATATGTCCAAACAAAAATTTCTCCACACAGTTTGAAACCCTCTTTTCTCCACCAATCTCTCTTTCTCTTCTTACTTACCTCTCCTTTTTTCCTCAACACTCACCCATAACCACCAAATAAAACTTTCATTGGACCCACCACTCCATCACCTCACTCACACAAACACTTCACCGTTCCACGTGCCACCATCCCAACCCTCCATTCCCCTCCTCATCCAACGGCCACTCCCCCTTCTCAACTAACCCATCGGCTTACCCACCTACACTCAATGTCACCAACCCCTCTATATATATACACCCTTTTTTCCCTCTTTCTTCAACAAACCTTTCCCATTCCCAAAACAAAATTTTCCATTTTCCATTTTCCATTTTCCATTCTCATGCATTCTCACATTTCTGCATTCCTATAACTTCCCATCTACCTAGTATATCTTTATCCTATCACCCCACACTTTTACTATTCACAAAAACAAAAATAACAACCTTCTAATTTTATTCTTTCCACATATATATCATGGAATATTCCAAGGGAAACCATAGCAATGGCAATGGTTCATTCAATCTTTGCAATGGTAGCAGCGACCCACTTAACTGGGGCATGGCTGCGGAAGCTTTCAGAGGTAGCCACCTTGACGAGGTGAAGCGCATGGTGGAGGACTACCGTAACCCCGTCGTCATGTTAGGTGGGAAGACCCTCACTGTGTCTCAGGTGGCCGCGGTTGCCACCTCCCATAACGGCGGCGTGAGGGTGGAGCTGGCGGAGGAAACCCGACATGGTGTGAAGGCGAGCAGTGATTGGGTGATTGATAGCATGACCAAAGGCACTGATAGCTATGGTGTCACCACGGGGTTCGGTGCAACCTCACACAGGAGAACCAAGCAAGGTGGTGCCCTCCAAAACGAACTCATCAGGTCATTCATTCGTAACTATTTCATCCATTCATCACAACTCATGATTTTTACACAAAAAAACCCAAATTAATTAAAATCTAACATTTGTATCATAAATTTATGATAAGTGGCTTTAGAATTTATATGAACAATAATATTTGGTTGATTAATTATGTCAGTCTTGTTGGTGGGTTTGGTGTTTTTTTTTTTTTGCTACTTATAACGTGACTTAGTATTAAGAAAAAAAAAAGTGGTAAGAGTAAATAAATAAAAAAGAGATAAAATAAATAATTGTAGTTTATGATTGAAGAACCGACAACGCTTATAACCTCTAGTTTTGGTGCATTAATTATTGGAGCCTGAAACTTCACACAGTAAAAAACTCACTCTTAACATACAAAATAAAATAATATTTTAACTATTTTCATCTTAATTTTTAATTTAAAATATTATAATATTATTATAAAAAAGTTGTTGAATATAGTTATTTACTGTTATGCAGTGTTAACTGAACTTTTTCCTTAATTATTAGGTTGGAAAGTTAGGACGAAAGGATGAAAAAAAACTCCTCTGATGTTTTATTTGAGAAAACTCCTGTTATGTTATGAAACACTTAACGTTTGAAAACCCCCAAAAAAAAATTAACATAAAAGTCAATAAATACTTAGCTTTGTTTATCATTGTATACTATTAGATGTAATATTAGAACTCCGGCGTCTATTATCTAAATGTTGAGTATTGTTTAGTATTATTATGGTTGATATACTAATGCAAGAAAAAGTCATAATGGTCCAATATGAAAAAAATAAAATAAGGTGATTTTTTGGAGGACACTTGTCTATTAACTATGGAAAATAAATAAAACTTCCGAGTCACACAGAACGAAGAGATGACTTGTCATTTCTTAGTTTTTCTTTGGTCGAATCCAGTTAAAAGTCAAATAATGGTCACGAAATTTGTACTTGAGGAAAATATTATACGAATAAATATTAAAGAAATAAATTAGAATTTCATGACAGTAGAAGCATTACAGTATTAGACCACACGTGAAGTAGTAGGAAAGTCTGTGATCTTTCTATATAAATAAACAAAAATAAATAAACCTATAAACCTTTTTTAGGTATAAAATGCTATCATCAAGAGTGGGCCAAAAATTGGATGCTGACATAGCTCCAATGTCAGATCATTAATTAGTAACCGAATTTACCGTTCTTCCATTAGATCTTTTCTACATGAAAACACCACAACCATTCATCACACAACCTTATTCTCTGCATTTAATGTTCTACTTGCTTCTTCTTTTTGTCAAACGAAAGACAACACACTAATGCATAGGTTTATTTATGTTTCAACCAGTTGTTATATTAAATGGCTATGTCGGAGTTACCTAGGGAATTTTAGATTACATGGTTGGGATGGATTATTACTTTAATGAACTTGGACTTTTATGAACACAATTATTTGATTTGGTATGAAATGTTTGGAAAAAGACCTTCTTGTTCTGTATGCCGTTCAGCAAACATGTTTGTTAGTTATTTTGTTATTTTTAGTTCATGATTAGCACTCATAATATAATATTGATTTTCATTTAACAGATTTTTGAATGCCGGCATTTTTGGTGATGCTACTGAGGCTTCTCATACGTTACCTTATTCATCTACAAGGGCAGCTATGTTGGTTAGGATTAACACTTTGCTTCAAGGATATTCAGGCATTAGATTCGAAATTATGGAGGCTATTACCAAGTTTTTAAATCATAATATAACCCCATGTCTTCCACTACGTGGTACAATCACTGCTTCAGGTGACTTGGTTCCTTTATCCTATGTTGCTGGTCTTTTAATTGGAAGACCAAACTCTAAGTCAATTGGACCTAATGGACAAGTCCTTAATGCTAAAGATGCCTTTAAGTTAGCTGGAATTGATGGAGGTTTCTTTGAGTTGCAACCTAAAGAGGGTTTGGCACTAGTGAATGGCACTGCAGTGGGATCTGGCTTGGCTTCCATGGTTCTCTTTGAAGCAAACTTACTTGTTGTTCTTTCTGAAGTTTTGTCTTCAATTTTTGCTGAAGTTATGCAAGGAAAGCCAGAATTTACAGATCACTTGACTCATAAATTGAAGCACCACCCAGGCCAAATTGAGGCTGCAGCTATAATGGAACACATATTAGATGGAAGCTCGTACATTAAAGAAGCACAAAAGTTACATGAGATTGATCCACTTCAAAAGCCGAAACAAGATAGGTATGCTCTTAGAACGTCTCCTCAATGGCTTGGACCACAAATTGAAGTAATTAGATATGCAACAAAGATGATTGAAAGAGAGATAAACTCTGTAAATGATAATCCTTTGATTGATGTTTCAAGAAATAAAGCACTTCATGGAGGGAATTTCCAAGGTACTCCAATTGGTGTTTCAATGGATAACACTCGTTTGGCCATTGCATCAATTGGGAAACTTATGTTTGCCCAATTCTCTGAACTTGTGAATGACTTCTACAATAATGGTTTACCTTCAAATCTAGCAGCTGGTCGCAATCCAAGCTTAGATTATGGATTCAAAGGTGCTGAAATAGCAATGGCATCTTATTGTTCAGAACTTCAATATCTGGCTAATCCTGTCACTACTCATGTTCAGAGTGCTGAGCAACATAACCAAGACGTCAATTCCTTAGGTTTGATTTCTTCAAGAAAAACAGCTGAAGCAATAGAAATATTAAAGCTCATGTCTTCCACTTACTTAGTTGCATTGTGTCAAGCCATTGATTTGAGACATTTGGAAGAAAACATGAAGATCGTCGTTAAGAACGTTGTTAATCAAGTGGCCAAAAGAGTTCTCACAATTGGCATCAATGGTGAGTTACATCCTTCTAGATTCTGTGAGAAGGAGTTACTTAAAATTGTTGATCATGAAAATGTCTTTGCTTACATTGATGACCCATGTAGTGTAAGTTATCCATTGATGCAAAAGTTGAGATCAATTTTGGTTGATCATGCATTGCAAAATGGTGACAAAGAGGCAACTTCAAATACCTCAATTTTTCAAAAGATAAGTGCCTTTGAGGAAGAGCTCATAACCCTTTTACCTAAAGAGGTAGAAAGTGTTAGGATTGAAGTCGAGAATGGAAATCCAACTATTCCTAACCGAATTAAAGAATGCAGGTCTTACCCATTATATAAGTTTGTGAGAGAAAACTTGGGTACAGCCTTGCTAACAGGTGAGAAGGTCATGTCACCTGGTGAGGAATGTGACAAGGTTTTTACTGCACTATGTGAAGGGAAGTTTATTGATCCTATGTTGGATTGTCTAAAGAAGTGGAATGGTTCTCCTCTACCGATATGCTAAGATGGTTCTACCACATATAAATAGAAATTTTAATTTTTCTTTTACTGTATTGTATCTTATTATAAAGATAGTAAATATATACTTGAAACTTGATAACAACAATTGTATTTCAATTTAATACATGCTCATGTCTATAAAAAAACACTTAAACATCTTTTAATATTGATTTGTTAGAAATTCAAGCATGAGTTGAAAGTCTGACGTTGAATAAAATTGAGTAACATATAAAAAAACTTATAAACACATAATGTTAAATTTTTAGGACAAGAATAATTTATTCATAACCAATTAATTAATAATATTTACATTTAGTAAGTTTGGTGTGTCTGTGTAGGTATTATTGAAAATTGTAATATGTTCAATCATGTCTCAAAATATTACTTTAAATATTTTTTATAGAGGTATTGCACTTTAGATTATTACCATAAAAGGTAATTTGCCTTTGATTTGTGTATTATTATAATAGGTTGAAAGTAAGTTTGTTTCTTTAGGTTTTTCACCAAAATGGTGTAATTTCTTTCCAATATTATGAGAATGAACAACTTTTCTTTTTCATTTACGTATTTGGGTAAGTCGTGTGACACGATTTGATTTGAAGAAGTTCTATTAGTGGCACATGACTTCACTAGGATGTTATACATACACCAGGGTCGTGCCTATGTAGGACGATTTTGCATGCATTAGGATTAAATGAAATTCAGCTTGAGTAACACGAGTTTGTAATGATGTCTGATTAAAACATAAGATGTGTGTGGTGTTCACTACTTCAATATTAGTTTTAATGAGTATCTAATGGTTAATTTGGAGCTTTATTATGTCAAATAGTTTTTTATAAGCAGGAAAATTTGGCAATATTTGAGGTGAGAGGACATTATGAATGCTTAAATACTCACCATCTCTACCCACACACGCCAATGCTTTACTTAGTTCTTTGTCCATAGTCAATGCACGCAATCCACCTCCATCATCATCGCAACCACCTCCATCTCTTCTGTCATCTGACTTATTTTCAATTCAACGCACAATTTGCATGCAATATATGGCCATAAGTTTAAATTTTAATATATTATTCTTTGACATGTTGGTGTGTGGGTTGAGATGGTTAGAGATTTGAATTGCATGTTGAGCTATTGTGCATGGCATTCAAGCTTTCCCCATATTTTCTCACCACAAATACACACTTTCATTTAATTTTAACAAATACAAAATATTCTAAAAAAAAGTCATCGTACGACACAATTTTAGTATACATATTAATTACTAAAATCATGTGTCACTAACATGAACTAAAATCAAAATCGTGTCAACGAAATACAACTTACTTAAATATGTAAAAAAAAAAAAATCATTCTCATAATCTTGAAAAAAAATTACACTATTTTTCTGAAAAAAAAAATCCATTTCTTTTATTCTCCACGATAACTTTTCCGATATAAAGAGGTTGCTTTATCAATTTGACTCTTATAAGAATGTTCGTTTTAATCTTCCTTAATTTTTCCAATTCGGTTATCTATATCTAAGTTATTATATTCAGTAGTGCATTTTCTTTAGTATATTTTAGTATTTTTTTAAAATATTTAAATTAAACTGGAGAATAAGGATGATAATGAGGGTCGGCTCGTAGCCCGCTACTAAAAAGTGTGGGTCGGACTCATTAATCTAGCCTCTTGACTCATTTTGGTATGTTCCGCATAACCCGCAATACACGCGGACCAATAATAGGGCGGGACGGGTTAGCCCACTAGCCCGCATAAATAAAAAAGAATTATTTTATTTTTTCTGCAAAAAAAATCATATCTCACTCACCCATTATTGCAGTGTGAATTTTATTTTATTTTATTTTAAAAAAAATTATTGTACTAAAAAAATGAATGTTTTATTTTAATCATCTAAAGGAATTAGTATTAAGAGTGACACTGGACTTAGTTGTAAGTAAAGTCTTATGTTTAAAATTTGTTAATAAAAAAAATAATATAAAGAAGATATATCAATAAGATACGCGTTAAAAAATTAGTCATCTTCATTAAAATATTTTGTATTAAAACTTTGATAAGATACTCCAATACATTTACATGCATATATATGGAAAATATGTACAAAACAAAACTTTAATAATTTTTAATCAACCCTTCATACTCATACTTGAATTTATATTTTTTATCTTAATTGAATGAATTGAAATAGAGATAAAATTTTATTTTTTCAAAAGCAAAAATTGGTTTCTTTATAATTGTAAAATTTTATTTTATTTTTTAAAAATTATTTTCCTTATGCAGGCTGGCCTACAAACCCACACAAACCCACACACTACCTCTTATGTAAGGTAAACCAGTGAAATAAACCTATACTCCTTATGTCGGGTGGACTAACCCGATCCACATTTTGAGAGCGAAACGCATAGCGAACCAGCCCACATTGTCACCCTTACTAAAGAAAAACAAAAAATACGAAATTACTTAAATGATTAGGTTGCAAATACTAAAATAATGAATGACTCAATTTCTTCAACCAACATACTTTTAACTTCTTGATAAAATTGAGTGGATAAGGAAGAACAATTAATTTCAATAATAACATTTATTAATAATATATTTTATTTGAATTGTTTTATAAAATATTTTAATTAAAATTATTAAATTATTTATATATTGTTTCTAAGAAAGTAGTACCCTTATTTTTATACTAGGGAAAACATAGTGAGGTTGCATACGTGTTTTGCATTTTTGTTATACTATTTTATTTTAATAAGTTAAAATATAATATTTATATTAATTTTAATTTTAGATACATTAAATAAATATATATCATGTTTTTATACAATGCCTGTATCTATAACAATATAGAACTTATATTAAAATATATTAAAATTTTATATTTGGTATATTATTTGAACTTAGAACAACATATAATATATTTCTATTTAGTGTTAATTACAATAGCACAAGATAAATAAATTGTTGCATACCATTTTTTTTAGAGATGATTGTTTCTCTTCATCACAACTATTATAAATAAGGTGGATAAAATTGAAACATAATCCATGTATATAAAATAAATAAGAAAATTATATATATATATATCAAGAATTAAGAATTAATAACTGATTATGTATTTATTTCGTAGTGAATCCATAAAATTAATAACACAAGCTGTCTTCACCAAATTCTAACCTGATTATGTATTTTAAATGATGGAAGACAAATATAGAATTTCTCAACAAATTATGTTCGCTGTATGTCATAAGTGATATGAATAGAACTCTACAAAATCATTAAATTATAATTAATCTTAATGATTAGAATAATTAATTATTATTATATTAAATTAGCGATTATTTTACAGTTTAAAAATATTATTGATATATAAAGTAATTTTTATTATTAATAAAATTTATCAACTACTTTTTAAATTAATATCTAATAATTAGTTATTATTTTTTTTATTAATATTTTAGATTCTAAATTAGTTTTTAAAAAATAATTAAAATTAATTTAAAATTTAAAATATTAATAGCTAAATCTTAATATTAATTTTAAAACGATTTTATAAATTTTTATTAATAATATAAATAATTTTAAATATAAATAATTTTTTAGTTTCTAAAATAATTTAATAAATATAATAATTAATTATTTTTTATATCTATTTTTAATTATTATTTAATGAATTGTTTTTAGTGGAATGTCTTGTGTGCGCGTAGGTATTAAGGTCCAAATTTTGAATTTGGGCCAAGCCCATTTGACCAAACAATAGAAGGGTACGAAAAGGTTGGGTCAACTCAGATCCTCCTTTACCTAAACGTGAAATAATTGCTACCCTCAATTTTTGTCTCTTTTGCATATGAATAGATAGTGTTGTAAATCTTGTCTTGTCAAAACATTTCTATTTGCATCATTTGAGTACTTGCAAATGGATTGCATTAATCATGTACTAACAAAATATAAGTTCATAGTGACTAGATTGAAAAATAATGACTACATTCAAAAATGGTGTCCCCTAGATAATACCTTTTTTATTTAACCGATCTCACTCTTAAAGATGAAAGAAACCAATTAAGCTCTAAATTATAGATAATTAAAGAGAGAAAAATCAAAGTGACAAATTATTTATGTGAAAATAAAAAATATTTTAAATACTAAATAAAAAATTATATTTAATGAAAATTCCATAAAAAAAATACCCAAATTAATAATTCATAGAGATTAATTCCATTGATACTTAAAATGTAATGTAAGTCCTTAATGAAATTCTCACATGTATATCCAGAAAAAACCACTTTTTTTTATGTCATCATTATAATATGTTTACTTTATTTAGAATTGTTAGTATTTTAAAATTTGAAATTGTATATTAGCAGCGAAAATGTGCATCATACTGGTCTGAGTGCTATGAATGTTGTGAGCTTAAGTTGGAGAATATATATATATATATATATATATACAAACAATTTAGAATCTTTTTTTTCTCTTAAGGATGCATGCACCAAATGAGATTTTGTAGCTTTCAAATGGTATTTAGCCATCCACGTCAAGGAATCATTGATTTCAACCACCATCTTTGTGAAATTCTAATCCAACACAATCAATATTTTCCAGTTCAGTTTAAATTTGTTTCCGTTGTTTTTTTAATGCTATAAAATTGTTAAATACTTTCTTATAAAAAATTTGTCCTGAATATTTTATAACGAAAATTTATTAAAAAGAGACATGTTGTGATTTTTTTATAATTATTTCAGAGTTAAAAATTTATTTTTCTTTCAGATTAGTAAAATATATTATACATTTTTATAATTAAAATTTACCAGAAATGTTTTTTATTATAAATAAAATGTAAAACAACTTTAAAGAGAAACAAATAAAATTGGAGACAAATGTGGGATTGAGATTTGAGGTCGCGATAACAAAGTTGATGGAGATGTGTTAATTTCCTAAGAGAGAAAAAAATTGTGCATAAATTTCCGTGAGTAAATTTCAATTTTCTTGTAATATTGGTTGCTTAGTTTTAATCTTATTACACAGTGATGATATATCTTGGGACATTTTGGAAAAATTGAATTAAGGATTAGGAATAAAACAAAGTTATATATATATATATATATATATATATTCCTTGGAACAAAAATTATAATGAGATATTTGGGGTTGTTTGTTCTAATTAAGATTGCTAACTGACTAATCAAACTTTAACGAGGATAAAGGGTTGAATTTCAAGGAATTAAACTTCAATAACAAGTATAATTTTGGTTTTCAACATGATCAGTTTTCTGAACTTGAATTGCAATGAATATATATTGAGAGTTATATAGGATAAGGATAAAGTGGAACCAAATCCTAATATCTTTATTTATAGTAACTTTACATTCTTTGTAACATTGCTTTAACTTTCTTTGACTATATATATTGTATGATTTTCTTAACTGGAACAGAGAATTTAGAGACAGTAGGCTACTTAATAGGGTACTAATTTGTAATTCTTAGATGTTATTCTACTCACTTTTTATACTAAAAATTTTAATTAACTGCTACTAAAAGAGATTAGTGATCTCTTGCTTAACCTAATTGGTGTGTCCGTGTTTGCATGTTCTCACCTTTTGTTCTATAGTACCTAAGATAAGTTGGATTACGTGCGTGTTATATAATAAGCAGATATGGACTACGAGCAATGCCTTCTGGTGTTTTATTAGATGTAGTCAATGTCTGTGTTGAGTCTCTTCACGTGGTCATGTTGTCTCAATCAAATAATAAAACAACACTAAAGCTGCCTCACTTTGTGTACAGTGAACGAAACAAAAACACCGAGAATATTTTTTTTTCTGCTGGAAAAACAGGATGAATTAGCCAAATCAATGATTAAGGATTTGAAAGCTATATATAAAATCCTTGAAGGGTAGAAATTCTCCATGATTTTTGGCAAAGTTTATCATAAATGATTGAAATCAAGCTATTCATATAAAAAAAATTCTTTTTATAAAAATGGTTGAATTTTAGAAGCTTTTTATTGATTTTTTTTTAAATTATTGAGATTTCAAGTCGTGTTATGGTGCACGACTTTTTTTGAATAAGTCGTGTTTTGGTACACGACTTTATTTTGAAGAAGTCATGTTATGGAGCACGACTTTGATCACAAAAAAGTGCAGTCGTACTAATTTGACACGACTTTAATAATATTAAACCATGTTAAAATAGTATGACTTTATAGTGTAGAAGTTAAATAGAAGTTGTGACAAGCTGACACGACTTTGGTATAATGATTTGAACTGAAATTGTGTCACATTGACACTGCTTATGTTTCATTCAACATTAAAGTTGTGTCATCTTAATCCAACATTAAAGTTATGACATGCAATGACATTAGTGTTGGAAATAAATAAATGTCATGTTAAGGTAATATGACTTTAATGTGATGGTAGTGTTACGTTGACATGACTTCACTTTCCTGTAACGTGTCACCATGACACGACTTTCATAACAAAGTTGTACTATGTTGTCGTGACTTGTTCTGATAATTCTAAAACAAATCTGCCCCATTTCGATAAAAAAAAAATCCTTTAAAATTACTCCACTTTATTAAAAAAAATCATATAAACGATCTCTAATAAGTATATATAACTAATAGAGCAAAACCATATATAAAGAAATGTACCTAATACACCTAAGTGATATTTTTGTTTTACAAACGGTTGATGCACAAATGTGTTAATAATGTGAAATGACAGGATGAAATGTACAAATTAAGTTTGACAGGAAAAATATAATAATATATTTGAATAGGTATCATGATTTGTTTATATGACTGCGAATGGAAAATTGGTACTAGAAGCAATGGGAGAGAGTTTGATCCTGAACAATATGAAGAATGTGAAGGAAAATGTTCTCATTGCAAGGGATATGGAGTTTGGAAGCTGTGGTGAATCCAAACACGTCCTCTGCATAGTCCAGCAAGGCTTGGAACAATGGATGGGTGAGTGTAGCTACTTTGATCACAAATCTCTTGCAATCCTCACCAACATAGACAACTAGGTGACCTTTTGGGACATCTTTGGGTACGTATGACTGTGACTTCTTACAACATGAAAATTCCCGAATTTCACATTTGGGAAACTTAGCTCTCACCTTTCTGAAGCATTTCAGAAGTTTGATCTTCATCTTCATTTTCATCATACATAGCAGTGAGAGAGAGAGAGACAGAGAGAGACAGAGAGAAACCCTCACACAGAAAACTAAAAGTAAGTGGGGTTATTTATATATTGAAGAGAGAGTTATTAAGTAGCAGAGAACTCATAAGAGAATCATAATATGTATGGTTTGGATGGTGCAGGCTTGAATATTTTAATTTAGTACGAATGGAGTTTTGCATGCATTATATATAAAGGTACGAAATAGGACCTTTTGTTGTTTATGGTGTGGTTCATAAGAGGTTAATGTAGGGAAGTACCCCACGTACATTATGGGAGAATGGGAGTCACAGGACAAAGGCACACATGAGAGATAAAAGTTTGCTGGTTGGAAGACGCACATTGGAGAGAATAATTAATATCAAAGTACCAAGTTGTGATTCCCTTTCATAGCATGTTTCAAAAATGGAAAATGTTACTCTTTTTTTAAATAGTAAAAAGAATAAAATGAATAAATAAGAAGTATTTTTAGAATATTACAATCTTATTAGAGATTATCTTTTCTACTTAATCTTTATAAATTAATTCTAAGCTTAACCTAAAAGTATACAACAAAATGAATTACCTATAAGGATTTCAATACATGAAGAAACAACTAATGGGCTCTTATCCCTATAAAAATAATATCAAACATAAGAACAAAATGGAAGTTGTAAAAAGCTAATGAATCCAATGTGATAGAGTACGCAAACTCCCTATGTTTTCTCTATACTCCATAATTTGACAACTACACAACATAAGTTTATAATTGTAATCTATACTTCCCAACCAAATATATTTTCTCTATAATTCATAAATTTTACTTTGAAAATTTTTAGAGATCAAAATAATTAGTTACAATAGTAACTAAATTAGAGATTATTTTATAAATTAACAAAAAATAGTTTTTAAATTAATTTATATTATTGTTAAATAATTTTTAAATTGGTATCTAATTAGCAATCAAGGTTTTAACTACCAATTATTTAGTTTCTAAATTTGGTAGCAAAAACCTTGATTGCTAATTAGATACCAATTTATGAACTATTTAACAATAATATAAACTAATTTAGAAATCAATTTTTTTTTAATTTTTAAAATGGTCTCTAATTTAATTACTATTCCAACTAATTATTTTGGTCTCTAAAAATTGGTTTCTATAATCTCATAATTTTCTTGTAGTGCTAACCAATCATGTTTTCTCTATAATCCATAAATATTACTTTAACAACGGTACAATGAAACACATCAGTTTACAAGTGTAATATGTTACAATATAATTTTAAAATTGTTTCATGGAGTGCATATTTCACCAAAAATATATTTCTTTTTCTAGGTATAATCTGGTACTTGTAAACATATCAACATTTTCAAAAATTATCAATCAAAATAATACTATGTAACTGAAATAAGATTAATTTTTTCAATGAAATAAGAAAAAAAACATAACGTATATATTGTAATAATGGTGTTTTTATTATCTTTGAGAGTAATGATAAATTTGTTTGACGAGGAGACATATGCATGGTTGATGAAGTTGAATGCATGAATGGTTTGATCCTGTGGTAGACACAGAAATCGAAATAAAACAGCCAACAGATTCATATGTTTCCTAATGATGATCCTAAATGGGACACACAGTATTCTCTAAGAGCCAACAGATTTGTAAAATATATTGATGGGTTTGTGTGAATTATTTTTGGCAGCTAATTGGAGGTTGAGAAGTCCCATTCACATGGCGCATATATGGTAAGATATCTGTCACTTTTGGAAGGGTCTTCCACATATTCTTTTGCATTATCTTTTAGCATTTTCCTTCTATTTCTTTCAATTTAATCATTGCAACTTTCTGTTTTCACCCTTTCATTTACCAACTAATCATTTTGTTTCTAAGATGATAAAATAGGTTGGATTGGGTTTGGTGGACCAACTATTTAACCTCTCCAAAATTATACATCCAACTAAGACCTTTACTTCACCCATCTCTCTCTTAACTTTTCTGTCATCACTATACACATCAGTTTCTTTACTCATACATCTTTTCAATTTTTATTTTTCTTTTTTATTTTTACTTCCTTTTCTTTGACGTTTTGGTTTTTAAAATAATCAAAATACTTTTTTATTGTTGTTTAAATTATTTTATAAAGTGTTTTTTTAATTCTAATAAAAAGATACCTGTTTCTAAATCAAAGTTAAACTAAGTTATCATAAAGGAAAATTATACTTTAACATTCTATACCACTCTTGATTTTATAGTTTAAAAAAAAAATATATATATATATAATAAAAAATAAATTTGTAATTAAACAATAAAAAGTTATTAAAATAACATTATTATTTTTTGTTAATTATGTTTTGAAATAAAATGTTATATTATTTCCAACAGGTTTATTCAAATTTATTAGGTATTTTTCCTTTCACCACAACCTTGTTACATTTTTTTTAAAAAAAAAAAAGATGTGTTGCATTCTAGAAAATACAATCCATAATTTCATCAAATTAAATCATTTTTATGACTCGCATACACTACAAGAAAAAATTGATTTAATGAAGGTTTATTTTTACATTAACAAGGGTTAAAACATCCTTAAATCATTTACCTGAGATTACAGTTTCTCCTGCCAAACCATCAGCGGGGAACGTGTTTTCTGATATTTTTTTAAATCCCAGAAAAAATCATTATTTACCAGAGGTTTCAAAACCTCTTCACTACAAGAAATTCATGAAATAGAAACTAATTTTAAAGACAAAAAATAATTAGTTGTTATAATGACTAAATTAGAGACCATTTTAAAAACTAAAAAAAAAATATTTCTAAATTAGTTTATATTATTATTAAATAATTTCTAAATTGGTATCTAATCAGTTACTAAGGTTTTAACTACCAATTATTTAGATTCTAAATTTGGTAGCAAAAATCTTGGTTACTATTTAGATACCAATTTAGAAATCATTTAATAATAATATAAACTAATTTAAAAACCAAAATTTTTTTAGCCTCTAAAATGGTCTTTAATTTAGTCACTATAATAACTAATTATTTTTTGTCTCTAAAATTGATTTCTATTTCATGATTTTCTTGTAGTGCTTATTAAGTTTTCAAAATCTCTATAAAATACCATGAGTTGCAAAACCTTCCTAAAATATTATTGATTTCAAAATCTTCGTATAATATCATGGTTTCAAAATCTACGTAAAGTACTATACATTTTAATATTATTAATATTTGTTTTTTAACTCATTTATCATTTAAATAATCACAATTGTTTACTTATACTGTATTTATTTATATGTTTGATAAAGTATTTTTTAATTAATAAAATAAATAAATGAATACAATATTAGTTATACATATTGAATTTTTTTTTAACAAAGTGTGAATTTAATGCAATAATATATATTAAAATACAAAGATAAATTGTTTTAAATCATTTCATTATTTTAATCATTAGTTCACTTATTTCAAATGTAACATTTCATAAATAAGATCTCGGGTTAAAGTATTATACGCTACCCAAAAATTATAATAATTATTAAAAATGTGATGTGATGTGATAAGATGATGGTAATGTGTATGTGCTTTGTAGTTTCTTTTAATATGTGTATAAATTGTTCTAAGTAATCATTTAATCATAAATGTTAAAAAATAAAGTTAATGTATATTAACCTTGGGTTTAAATATGATATATAAATTCCTTCATATATATAATATGCCTTTTTAATAATTTAATATGTAACCGATTAAGTATTTTAGTAAATATAACACATTGTTATTTAGTTTCTTAAAAAATAAATAAATATCCTCCATAAAATTTTCTGTCAATAAATATATTCTATATGTTTGATTATGTTTCTTGACATGCGATTATTTAATACAATAACAAACGTTAGTGGTTTAATAAGAATAATATATCAGCCTTCAATTTATACACAATTGAATCCATGTTTACTTGAAAACAGAATTCTGGAATGGCAAAAATGTTTGAAAATAGAATTAAAAACATGCCGGCTTTAAATTTTAAATTTATGTTGGCATCTAATATTAGTTACATAGAGGATAATTATTAAAAAAAAAATTATTAAATTATACGTAATTATTGTATGCAATATTGTATGATATTATATTCAATTATATGCAATTAATTTAATATTAATAGAATTTCATATGATTAGTGGATCATACCTAATTAGATTGTAATTTGGGAAAGAGAAAATCTTCCTAGTATATATTTTTTATACAGGAAGAGATGTAACATAAAACAATAAGAAATATCTATCTTCTTATATATCATTTTCTTATATGGTATCATAGCATCAATTTTTGTGCTCTGACGGCCTCTCCATTTTTATTGTCTAAAATTAAACGGCGCCAATTATCAATCCTGGAAGACAACAATGGTACACGCACTCACGGCGAAGAAGAAACTCAGAGTTGACGGTACCATAGAAATTCGTCACGAGAAAAAGACACATCCCAATTCGAATTGTGGAATCAATGTAATTCCATGATTCTTTCATGGTTAAGTCACTCCATCGAGGCAGAGATAACCGCAGGGGTAATTCTCACGAAGACTGCCCGTCAAGTTTGGGAAGATCTCCGCGACCAGTTCGGACAGAAGAATGCGCCAGCCATTTTTCAAATTCAGAAATCAATAGCAACCATGTCCCAAGGTACGATATCAGTGGCTTCATACTACATCAAACTCAAAGCGTTGTGGGATGAACTCGAGCTATATCGTTCACCCATAGTTTGTAATCAGACAAAGGAGCACCAGATCGAGAAGGAAGAAGATAAACTGATG
>Ga0123342_1005637_pt1 | contig 17967 bp, 7 predicted proteins | sample Turbeawhitnodule_FD_89960 | JGI IMG/M metagenome (GOLD analysis project Ga0123342, IMG submission 89960) | Root nodule microbial communities of legume samples collected from Mexico - Turtle bean Mexico white nodule | ecosystem: Host-associated > Plants > Roots > Nodule | place: Mexico: Nepantla...
GACATTTTGGGGTTGCTAAAACTTTGGATGTGTTGCATGAACATTTCTTTTGGCCTCATATGCATAAACATGTTCATAGTTTGTGTGATAAATGCATAGCTTGCCGCAAAGCTAAGTCTAAGAGGCATCCCCATGGTCTATATACTCCTCTTCCTATCCCTTCAATGCCTTGGGTAGATATATCTATGGATTTCATCTTAGGCTTACATGCAGACTCTCTTGGAATGAAGCTTTGATTACATTGTGTTGTAAAATAATCATCTTGTTGATCGAATCCCAATAGAAACATAAATCCCCCATGGAATTTTGAAGAATTCTTTTTAGGCTCCAATGTGCCACCTGAACCCTGTTATTTGTTGAGTTTCCTAAGTGCATCACCTTATATGTCCATGCCTTGACAAATTTTTCTTTATGTGGACGTAACCATGTAGCCATCACATAATCAACAAATACAGGCCATGGAGAACACACAACTTGAAAAGCATTGACACGATCTTCAAAGGCCTCCACAATATCACAATCCACAACAAATCCCCAAGCTTGCATTACTTGATCCCATTCCTTTCTTGGATGCACCAACTTTTACATTTTGCTTTCACACTTTTATCAATGTGAAATCAATAGAGCAAATTATAAGCTTCAGGAAAAACAATTATGATTGCATTCATTAAGGCAATATTTCTATCATGGTTAGTAAAATATTTCTTAGCTTCACTGAAGTTTTAGTCATATCCTCAACCATAGTCTTTTCCTCAACGCTTAACCTTCCAGCATACGGATGACCCACCAATGTCTCTGTCAAATCATGATTGTGAGAAACACAAATTAATTCAACCATCCACCCTTGACCACCTTTGACTGGTTTGCCTCGTAATCTGAAAGGACACTCACACTTCCTACTTCTCGTTTGACTGATATATACGTCCATTTTATACTTTTTTGTATTTACCTTCTCTCTCACAACCTAATAATATGTATGTGATCCTTCCTCGTTACCCCGTCCATGTATCCGACCTTAATATAACAATAACAAACCCATAACAATAGCCAACACTTCTCGCCCACTCTAACAACTCATCTCGATTACTAAATACCTACAATAATATATGCCAAATTTTAAAATCATTCGTAAGCAATAAGGTTCACACGCCTAAAATTTACCTTACCTTATTTGTAGTACACGATTCACTACACTCCTGTGTCCTATGTTCATTATCTAACGTGTTATAAGTTATTGAATACTCCAGATCAACATCATCTAATCCATCACACACATCAATCTCCCTTGAAATTCCCATGTATGAGTCTGTTGTATCCATTAACAATGCTGAAAAAAAACAACATATAAGTTAGCTTCCGGAAATACAAATCAGTAAGTTTCACAATATCCTTCCGCATTTTGAAATCTGAAACATATAAAATCATTTCAGATATGCATACTTAAATAGACATCCATCTTCATATATGATGTGATGTGTTCAACATCTACCGGTGCCTTCATCAACATTGTGTTCTTTGCTTTTCTCACTACGCTTGGGAACTACAGTGCCTCCAATATGGATAGCTGAAGCACCAAGCTGCAATGCTTTTATATACAAAACCTTGATTAAATTCTTGAATCTTCTTCTAAAAGTTGGTAGTCGAGACATGGAAGCTGCAACCCCCTGCAACCTGAAAAAGATGAAATTCATTGAGAAAGAAAGGACTTAAGTTTGTATTAGGGAAATTTGTGATAATATTTTTACTTGTCCAATTTCTCTTTTCACTGCATTTTTTAGGTTTTGGGAGACTCAAATGTAGATAGAGAGGCATACCAGAACTTTGAAGGGTTAATTTATTGAGTACCCAATTTGAAGGAAAAGTTTATTAGGTAGACAAAGCTTATCGTTGTGACATTCTTCCCTTTATACACTTTTGGATAAAAAAAATGTGAAACCCATAGGCAACATCAAAACTCACCTTTTACGATGCGTCTCCTTCTCTGGTGGCTTCGTTTGTTGTCGTCGCGGTGCCTCAACACAGCTTTCGAATTTCAATGATGCCACAGTCACAATAAGAATGGACATGCTTGAGTTGCTCTTCATTTAAGTTTCCAAGCTTCTGTGCTGCCTCACAATGACCACAGAAGAATGAAGGGTGCAAGGCTGCTGGGTTGGGTGCACATTTTACCTAAATTCTAAATTTCATTTCATTAAGGGTATTTTGGTCTTTCCCTTTGTGCAGATTGGGTGCAGTCCATAGTGATCTGGTGTAGGGATGCAGTGGCTCATATTGTAGTGCATCGAATGGGCCCATGAGGTAAACTTAATATAACAATGAATGCAAATGGCATCAGTGTAAAAGTGTTTCATCGAGGTTGGGGGAAGAGAATAAATTTGGATTTTCTAATTTTTAAAATCTGATTAAGTAAAATGGAAATCTGATCTGGAAAATGGATAAAATATGGATCAACATAAAAATCCGATTTAAATAAATAATTTTTTAATGGATTAGGTCAATGCAAAAATGGAGCAGCTTTGTTAAATTGGAGTTTTTTCCCACCCATAATAATACTATTAGGATTGTTGTATGTGAATTAAGACAACACATCTACCATCTAATCACTGTGTCTTAGGTTGAAAAGACTAAAGAAGATGGAGCTTTATTGGAGGAGAACAATCATTTTAAAGAGTTTTTTTTATCTTAACTTTGTAAAAATTGTACAAAGTATATTAGAATTTTATGGATCAAGTATTAGACATAGTAGCATAGAATAATTAGGTCATGTATTTGGGTCAAGTAGAGTAGAATTTTTGGTCTTGTATCTTGATAAGTGTCATAATTCAGTAATATTTTCATACAAAAAGATAGGCAGTTATGAACTTTAATTGATAAAATAGTTTTTTCTTTTTTTTTATCAACATGATAAAATAGTTATAATTCAACTCCTAATTTAGAAATTTGAACCTTTTTACATATTTTTGGATTATGAGATGAATAAGAACAATTTATTCCCAATTTTGTGTTATTTTTAGGAATTTAAGGAGAGATGAAGCGATATATTATGATAAATATGTCACTTAGCCCAAGCCCAATTAAGTTAAATAGAAGGCATGAGGCATAACCCTATAAATAATTGGGAGGAACCAAAGGAATGAAACCCTAAAAGAGGCATCTGTCAAGGAAAAACGCTCTAGATCTTCTTTTTTTGTTTTTCCTTACTTGGATTAACCACCATGAGTGGCTAATTCTTTTCTTTGAAATTAGGAGTAATATCTTCAAACTCTTATGTTTGAGGTGATATTTATCTATAGTATTCAGTTCTTGATTGATGATTGGTATTATCATTTTATTCTCAATCTTAAAACTATTCATGATTCTAATCCTTAAATTAGACAGAAAAGTACTTTTATGCATCTTACCTAAATAATAATGTTTAACATATTTGAATACTAGGAATAGATTTCAAATGTTAATTTCTTTATAAAATATGTTCGTAATGATCAGGGTGTTTATAAATATGTTAAGGAAACTCTTTTAATAATTTTATATGCGAGAAATTGATATGAATGATTTTTATATGTGCATAAATGCCAATCAAACTGGAATTTTATAGGTTTTAAACTACATACAAGTAAGAAGGATTAAACTCATTCCTAATTTTCTTAATTGAAATCTTTTACTCATTTACTTTGCTTTAAATTTTCATGCAAACTATTGTCTATATCAAATCAAATTATTGTACATATTATTGTACTCAGTGAATGCTACTACTAGAATTTTAAATAATTGTTCCTTGTCGGTTTGATATTCATCCTTAGGGACAAATTATTACTTCTGACTTGGTACACTTATCGTAAACCTACCTAAGATTTCAATTGGACTTCCATTGGCCCAAAGGAAATCCTAGGTCAATCTTGGAAGAGCAATTATTAGCGCACACACCAATGAGCTGAACATGTGAAGAGGACACACACATAACATACGGGAAGGCATGGAGAGACTCACCACATGACAATCTCTTATTAGCTCTTCTAAATCCAGGGTTTTAATTTGATTTCGAATTTTGTGCTACTATATCACTATAACTAAATTTTCTCAACTCATGTAGTCTTAACTTTGAATTGAGTAATGAATTGATGTCTGAATTTTGAAACACTTTTACTTCTCAAAGTTCTCTCTATGTTAACACATCTTTGTGTGACTGGCCCAGACATTTCTAGAAGTTGGTCTCACATTTTCTGGACTTTTTTCTCTCACGATTTCACCTCAATCTTCCATTGAAATTTCACTTCTCCATAGCTTTCGCAAGACATCATCCATCTCCATCCAAAGAAAAATCAAACTAAAAAAGATGTAACCAAGTTTAGATTTCATCACAAGCTTTCATGGATTTTGTGCATGTAATTTTATAAATAATTTTCTTCTCTGTGTGTATTTTTTTTTTATCAACAACAAAGAATTTTATAAATAAAGAAACAGTAGGGGTGTTTCAATCCTTGTACAAAAAAAAGAAAAAAATAGAGGATGAAAATAGAAAGGCAATTGTGCAGATAATCATCTGGTAAAGTCTTATCCCCTTAAAAAAAACCAACCAACCCTGCATTTTCTCATAAACCAAAGTTATCAAGTTATCAAACATTTACAACCAAAACTCACCCAAAAAATCAAATTGAAAAAATGATGACTTTTTACGGCAAGTGCATCACGTTGTCAGAAGTAATAGTGTGTTCCTAAGGACAGATATCGAACTCACACGGAACAGTTGAATAATCAAGTAAAATATTCGCTAAATATAAAATAAAATAATAAAAGTTTGTTGGAATTTGTTGGGATGGCATTGATTAACAAGAAAACAAGACAAAGAGTTTGTTGCTTCAATTGGAAAAATAGGGATTGAATTTCATCTTTCTCACTCTTTTGTATTTTGATTAGCATGACAATATTATGTCCTTTGATTGATATTGATGCCTGTATAAAATTCATTTATATTGATTCCTCGCATATAAAATTCTTAAGATGCTTCCTAAATGTCAATTCATCGCATATTTATACAAACAACCTAGTATTCAAATCAAATGTTGATAACAATTAACATTTCAAGTCTATTCCTAACACTCAAATATGTTAAGAATTATTGATTAGGTAAGAAAAGGACTTTCCAGTCAAATTTAAGATTCTAGATCAAGAATTAGAAGCAAAACAATAATACCAATAATCAATCAAGAATAGAATATTATATTCAGATATCACCTCAATACATAAGAGTTTGAACAGATTACTCCAAAATCCACAAGGTAGAATTAACCACACATCTTCTAACACCTTTTATTCTCCCAATTGGATTACAAGTCACTCAATGGTGTTTTCTTCTCCATCTTGCACACTAGGGTTGTGCCTCAAGCCTCTTATTTAACCTAATTTGCTTGGACTTAAGTGATTTTTTGCTTAGGCGCTAATGGGCTCGCTTGGGGAAATAAAACGTAAAAAGACCCAATGTTATTGGCGCTATTTGCACGTTTGGGCCGCTTTGTCGAGTGTTGATGCAGTCCAACTTTGTCTTTTTGGCTTTGTACATTTTCCTTCTACCCAATCATCTCCATTCTCCCCTACAATCCGAAAATTAACACCAAATTTGGGAATAAATCGTTCATATTCAATTACAAATCATAAAAAATATAAAAAAGGTATAAATTCATAAATTATGAGTTATTTTATACTTATTTTAGAAATTAATACTCGTAAGTGCTTATTTTTTAATATGAAATATTACTGAAATTTTGCACTTATAAAAAACACCCATAAGAAGAACCTAAACTACATTATTTCGAATTCTTGAAAAGAGGAAGGGACATGTGATAAAAACTGAATAAGCAGCATGATCTGCAACCACAAAGCAGTCCCTGTTCAAACATATAAACCTGACAGCATTCAACACAAAAAAAAGGCCAAAGACTAGAAATTGCAGGAAAAAATATAATCTAGGTAAGATGACCTGATAAGAGTTAGCTTAACCGTTGAATGCAAGTAGTAAGACCTAAAACCCAATTGAAATAAGAAAAAAAGTTCTTTGGGAAGAACATTTTTAACTTCACTTCCTTGTCTTTTAACCATGTTTATTTTTTGTTCTTTAGTGAATATAAACACTTAAAAACTTTGTAGAGTAAAAACAAGTTTAATGAAAAAAAAATGTTAGCTTTTTTAAAATATGTCTTAGTTGCATAATACTCATTGTTGATTATAAATTTATGTATAATAAAATGTCGCATATCATATATAAATAAGTGTGAAGTGTTGTTGGACATTGATTTATGGTTGCGTCTTATAATGGTATGAATTTTTGGAAGAATTTTTTGTTGTCAACGAGTCACTTACCCGCAGATTTATTCTGTCGATAATATTAAATAAACAAACATCCATAGATCATAGACATTTGTACTTTACTTAACCGTCATTCATATTTATTGATGTCATTTCTATGCAATATTGTTTACAGATTTTATTTGTAGGTGAGATGCATACGTCAAATATCAATGAATTTTTGTTGTAAATAAAAATTATTGACAAATATTTTCTTTATGCAAATTTTTTATGTTTCGTTTCTGTCAATAATATCAATTTATAAGTGAAATTTAGTCTTTGCTGAGAGTTTTTCTTTCTGTTCAAAATTACATTTTCTCTTTGTAGTGGTTTTTCTTATGAAAGTTTTACTGCACATGGTGGTTTCATGCAACCCCATTCAAAGATCTTTGTGAGCATCCTCAACATGCTTTTATACTATTATATTTTCTGTTTAAAGAATTTATTTTTTCTATGCTCATCTTAGCTTCTTTTTTTTTCTATCTTCCATCTGATACATGTGATATTTATCTTTAAAAAATTAGTTTAGCAATCAACATGCCAAATTAAAATTCTTTTATTATTTTCTATAATTTTAAAGATGATTTTTTTTATTAAAGAATTTGATGGTTTAACCTCAAAATCTTATTTAAAAGAAGTGAGTCTAGTTCCAACTACACCGGCCATTAATTATAATAATGGTTTCTCTTTTCTAAGAAACATACTCCCAATGACCAAAACATAGTTGATTTTAATTGCCAGAATATGACTTTCTAAGACCACTTCAAACTCCAACCCTACTTCACCCTCTTAACCCCTTTAAAATAATTTGAAAATTTGACAAAATTACAAAATTTTATATTAGAACAACTTGCATCACTCATTTTACATCATACAATGACCATCATCAAACAAACCCTTAGGTTTTATTAGCAACTGTTTTTCTTATTAAGTAGTTACATTACACTAAACAAAATCATTAGATAATAATTAAATTTAAAGATAAAAAACAATTAATTATTATATTAACTAATTAACTATTATTTTAGAAACTAAAAAACTATTAGTATTGTTAACAAAAAAATTATAAAATATTATTTAATTTGATATTTAAATTAACTATAAAATTTTAATTAATAATATTTTATATTTTAAATTAATTTATAAAAAATTAATAAATAGTAATTTAAAATATAAAGTAACTACTTTATAAATTTTTATTAATAAAATTAACAATAAATAACAATAATTTCTTTAATTTTTAAAATAGCCTTTAATAGTAATTAAAAAGTTTGATTTTTAAAATTAATTTTTATTTGAGCTTTAACAGATTCTTGAAAGAACATTTTCAACTGTTTGTTGATTTTTCACATGAGACAAAAAGTATGTATAAAATAATTCTTTTGAGTTTTGTAAAATAAGTTAAAGATCTTTATTTATTTATATTTATTATTTATTTTGGCAATAAAAAATAAAACAACCCCAGTACCACTCAACCCCATTTAAATACATGTCCTAATCAATACTATATCCATGAACATAGATGTTTTGTTTTGCCACGTTGAATGTGGCCATTATAATTGAAATAATGAAAACAGTCAATAGAACATAGTTGACCAGCTCATCCTCCTAGGAATAAAAAAGTTTTGACTTCAGTGCCAACTACTACAAGGTACAAGAGAAAAAACATTTAAATAGATCAAATAAAACAAAATAAGTGTTTGTAACTCGTGATTAAGGCATCACAAGTGGGGAAGTTTATGAAATTTTCTTTACTTTTTAAGTTCACACATGAAACATCCCAGTTGTTCATTCCAAAACTTGCCATTTCACAATCATTTTCAAAACCTTCTATAAATAATTCTTATATATATATAAAAAAAAAATTTAAAAAGTAGTTGTATCTATATGGACAAAGAGTCCAAATAGTACCTGAAACTGGTTGTACAAATGTTGATGTGTCGGTTGCTTCCTCGCTCCTCTCTTCAAGTCTCCTTTTTTAATTGTTGATTCTCCGTTGGTCAGAGGGATACTTGCAATTGCACTTCGACGTTCAAGTCAGTGCTAAGATTTTAGGTGTATTCTAGCATAATGTAAAACGTAATTTACACCTCCGCAAAGAGTTTTATTTATAGTATTAGTTATGGGTTCTTTCCCTGATGAGTCGTGATCCTTAGGGAGATATATTGGTATATAAGTATATTTTTAGAGAATATTTGTAACATCTCTCAGTTAATCAGTATTTAACTGATTTATCGAAGATATTTTCTGCATATCTTGAAATATAAATATGACACATTAAGTGCTATTATAATTGTCGTTATTCTTATTTATTGTGTAACTTGATGTGTTTTTTGACTCGGTCAGTCACCAGGCCCGAGACTGACTCGTCCGGTACCAACCAATACAATAGTTAATTACCAAATTTATTTGTAAATATGTATAAGTCTTAGTTACCAAGTTTATCATAATTAAAAAATAGTTAATTTTGTTTATAATAGTTGATCTCCCAAAATTAATTACATGTATGTAATGTTAGTATTTACAATTTTTCCCAAAACAATTTATATTTCCATATTATAATGTAAAGTTACCAACATGTACTGTTCAATCTTTATGGATACGAAAAATATTATGACTACATTAGTTATTTTTTTTCCTGATTTACGCTTATATAAATTATTTCAATATTAAGGAATGATGAGAATAAATGTAATGTATTGAAGGAATGAGGCTATTTTAATAAATTTATATTAAAAAACATGTATTCGTTGTTATCTTTAATAAACATTGAAATGCAGATGATTTGGACATGAAGAGAGTAATAAAGTTTTAATTATATTTTTTTCAGAATTATCTTTGTCATTTAATAAATTTTATTTTATTTTTAAATGTTATCTACATACTCTCACTCATATTAATTAAAGACGAGTCTAATAATAATTAATATAAAAAATATTATAAATGTTCTTCATTAAAAAAAACTTAAATGTTGCATGCTTAATAAATTGGGTATGTTCTGGTGTTATTCTTGCCCCAACGTTGATAATGATATCTAAATTTCAAACTTTGACATAATCAACAAGACATCACAAGTGAACAGAATTTTTTTTTATAATAATATTCTTCGACAGTTACTGTTTTTATATATAGAAATATCCGATAATATAAATGAATTATCACATATTTATTAATTATATTTTTTTTAAAACATTAAAAATGTTATTAAATTTTTAATATGTAATAAATATTAAACGAAATACATGTTAATAAAAAAGAAATTGCTATATCAAAATGTACTTTTAATATAAATTTTAAACATAAATTTACTTATCTAAATGATAGATATGTTTGATTACGGATTCAGGAATCCTGCCAAAAAAGAAAAATAGACAAAATAGATTAAAGCAAGTTACATTTCGATAAGTTCTTAAAAAAATTGGTTTTCATTAAAAAATAATGTCGAAAAAACAGTTTATTTCATAGATTTTTTTAAATGCTTAACCTGGGTTGCATAAAAGTTTGATTTACATAAGCCTATTTAAAAATTATTGTTATAAAATCTCTAAAATTGGTAGAACTATTGTTTAGTCTAAATATGCTAATTAATAGTTACAATTATATATGTGATCATGTAAATTATTTAAAAAAAAATAGTACATAATAATTTAAAAAAAATGTATAATTTTAATGTATTATAAAAGTTTAATATAATACAAATATATCAAAAATATTTTTTGTATTTATTTAAATAGATCGTTTTGTTCAACATAAAAAATAACAAAATTGAGTGCCCTAAAATTTGATATAAACTAAGTTGTAAATCTCTAAAAGTAGTCTAATGCATTTGTAGCATTCACAACATATATTTTAGTTCAGCTTACAATAGACCAAAAGTAAAATAAATAAATTAAGAACGCAATTAAGATCTTATTTTCAAAATTTGAATAATTCTTCCTCCTTAATCATAGCCTAATTAAATTATGTACAGGTGAAATTTGCATTCATTTAAATAATATAACTTAATTATATTTTAAACCAATGTAATATTCCTCAACTTTATACATAAATAACATAATAAGTTACACTAATACTAATTTAAGAAAATGAATTTTAATCTAACACCTATAAAATAAGGTACATATTTAGTTGATACGTGAGTTTCCAAAAGAAAATGCAAAGAACCAATATAAAAGTGTTCTTAACTTAATTAAATAAACAGGGTTAAGCAAGAAAAAAAATGTACAATTATTTTTTAAAGAATTATTTATAAATGTTTACAAAAAATTATCCATAATTTAAGACAAAAGTTATATATATTTATATAAAAAAAAATGGGACCATTACAATAAGCAATAATAATATCCGCCACTTATGCGGGTCATCGGAATCTACACCGGGTTATAAAATGGGTCGGATTTGGACCGGGTCAACCCGGAATCACTATTCGGATCCGATGCCTTTGTCTCTGCTCCATTGGTTAACCCCAAGAGAACAGCGTCCGACATGGCACCCGTGTTGGGTATCAAAAGGTCGTAGTCGTTTTCAGACAGCGCGTCAGGGTCAACTTCCATCTCCAGGAAATCGGGTTCGCCGGCGGCGACCATTTCCTCGTTTTCCGGCGTGCCAGACCTCAACGACGTGGTAGAAAGCTCAGAAGTCGATGAACACGCGTTTTCTATTTTGATACAAGAAACAGCTTCATGGGTTTCGGGTAAACTGGTCGGAGATGGCTTGGTTCGGGTGCTGCCGGCGAGGGAGTTCCGGTGAACGGGTTTGGCGTGTTTGTGGTCGCCGGTGTAGGTGACGATGAACGTGTTGGGTTCGGTGGTGCTTCGCTCCACTTGCTTTCTCGCAGCACAGCCTTTGCAGCTACTGCACCTGTAATAGTTCCTATATGAAATAAAAATTCTTAGACGAGTTTTATTTCATGTGATGAGAATGGGATTGGAAGTATAATGTTGTGAATATATTACTGTGAGCTGATGAGAGAATGTTTCATATATGTACATCTATGTGTTTGATTATTTGCTTACCTTGGATATGGAGAGCCTTTGATTGGTTTTTGACCATATTTTCGCCATGCCCATGAATCTGCTGAGAGGTTGTCTGCGGTTACATGACACACCATTTTCTTCTGTTGGGTTTTTCTGTAGAAAAAAAAAATGGAAAATGGATGTAAGAAGTGGGGGGGTTTGGTTTATCATACGAGGTTTTGTATGAGAAAAAAGTTTGAGTTTTTTTCAGACTGAGTAAAGTGCGTTTGTTATTGGGAATTGAAATGATTTACCTCTTTCTTGATCTGGGTGTTTGTGGTTGTGTGGTTGGTGAAAGGACGGGACTTGTTTGAGGTGCTTGAAGTTGTGGCTGGTTTTGCTTGTGTTGCTGTTGTTCTGGGGTTTGGGGTTGATGTTGTTGTTGGTGGTGGGGATGGTGATGGTGGTGGTGTTGGAATCTGTCAAAACCAGTGGTGGAGGGTGCTCCAATGGAGGAGTGATTTGTGGGAGCAGGAACTAGATGATGGTGATGAGCTTGTTGTATATGCTGTTGTCCAATGAATCCCGCAGCGTCAGAAAAAGTGGAATTGGGATTGATGCCAACAGCACTAGTGATAGTGCTAGAAATGGTGGTGTTGGTGGGGTTGAAGTTTATTAGCAACTGGTGAAGCTCTTGAAAATCATTGGTTGTTGGCTGCACAAGATTGGGAAAAGAGAATGAGCCATTGTCTTGGCTGACATCCAAGCACGAGGTAGTGTTTGGAGAGAAAGAAGTGGTGGTGGAAGTCATGGTGGGTGGGTTTTCTGTGTTTGTGGTGGCAGTAAAGGTGGCAGCTTTACAACTTCGAACGATGGCAAAGAGATCCCAATCCTCATGAGTCATTTTTGAGACAAGAATTGGTTGTGGGTGTGCCTAGAAATCCTCACAGAACAAATCTCAGTTGTGTTTGGTGCTCCTGTTTGTGTTGTACCCAATGGAGACAACAGCTGGTAGAGGGCATAGGAGAAATTTGGAGGCACAAAGAATGGCGCTGACTTTTTGAATGAACCAAAAATCTTGTTTATGAGAAGGGAAAGAGAGAGAGAGAGAGAGGGTGGAGCACTGACCCAGTTGAGTAATTGTTAATTATTTATACAATGGATTCTATAAGGAAAGGATAAAGATGAAAAGTAGATCTGAAAGTGAGACTGTTTTGTTGTTGCTTTTTTAATTCCCTCATGGATTTAGTTTTTTTTTGTTTCTCAATGCTTTTTCATTGACTTTGGTATAATGTCAAAGGGGACCCAACCAAAGGTGGGAACAACCTAAGGAAGATGCTTCCTTGGATAGATGCCTATGTTTATTGTCTCGGTTAGCCCTACCACTAACCACATTTTCTTCTACCAATTCTTATATACACTTACTATTTCATATTTGTATATGCTAACTAAAAACACAAGTCATTATCTCTTTTAATTTACCTATTCTCCTTTTTAATATTTATTATCTATATATTTTTATAAAACCATAATATACTCATAACTCATTTTTTTCTACACTCACCCTATAACTTTCAATAATATTATTTTAATTATTTTTTTATATTATTTAATTATAAATTTATCTTTTATATATTTTTTTTTGTTAAAACTGTCATTGTACATATACAACTATTTGGGTTATCAAATTATAATTTTTCATTTTCATAATGAGTATGTACAAGGAAAATGTTTGATGCATACCCAAAATATATACTTATCCTTATCTAGCCTAAATTACATTTAGAGAAAGGAGAAATAAAAAAAATGATAAATTTATGATATGATAAGATACAAAACAATTAAAAAAAATATATAATAGATATTCTTGAAGAAAAATTGTATATATATAAAAAATATCCTTTTAACACTCACTATTCTATATGTATTATTGTCATATTTATATGGATAAGATGTTAAGTTTGTGTGTTTTTAAGAAAAATTATGTGTCTTTACCTTACTTGTGAGTGGAAGTAATGGAGGTAACGTAGCAGTGATTTGAAAATTGCAGAACCAACGACTGCTATGTTTCTTGTGCATGGTTGCCCTAAAAAATGTCACAAACTACCCTATATGTTGTGTGTTTAATAAGCTTTTTAATTTCCTTCATCTGATTAATATAAAGAATTGAATATTTTTTTTTCTTCAAATATGTTTAGATTTTTCTTTTGGTTTTAATAAAAAAATTGTCTTTTGATTTCTTTTGTATTTCATTTGTTATTCAACTCATTATGTTGACTTGACATGTCATTGTTCTATGAAAAGCATACCATAAAATTTTTCAGAGACAACAAAAAATGAAAATATTTCGAAAAAACGAAATCAGAAGTATTTCAAAAATTCGAAGAGAAAACATAATTAAAATGTTCTTTAGATGAAAAAGAGTAAGAAATTTTATTAGAAATCAAAAGAAAAATTTGAACATATTTAAGCATTATATAAATATAAATTTTATCGTATTAGATTTGAAGAAAATATAATATTATGGATTCTACGCTTTCAAGTTGGGTTAAATTAATTTTGAATTGAGTGTAATGAATAATTATATTTAAATTAGCTTGGTTTCATATTTTACAATAAAACAAGTGTTAAAATTATTTGAATTATTATAAGACAATTACAGCTGTGTTTACGTGTTCAATGACTTGTGAGGTTAGAGGTAGTAGTTTGAATTAATATCCTTTTCTAGTTTTGTTTTATCAACCTATAAGTTGGCACCCAATATAAATATAATATAATATAATAATAATAATAATAACAATAATTGATTTGTGTGGAAGAGAAAATGTTTAGAAAGTTTGAATGTGTGAACCAAATTGAATTTAGGTGAGTATATTTTGATTTGTATGGAAGAGAAAATGTTCAGAAAGTAAAAAATAAATCCTTCTTAGTCTAATTTTGAAAAAAAAAAAATAGAATTTGATAATTGATTTTGAAATTAACTTGCCATGCTATTATCAAGTGGAGTATTTAGATTGAATTAAAGTTATATTAGTGTATTTTAAATATTTTAGAAAATGTAAGGTTTTGTCCTGTAATTGAACCAAATCATTTAACTAAAAAAATAATTTAGCTCAACGAGAACTTGTAAGCGAGATTGATTTTATAGAGAAAAATAAAATAAAAATTATAATATTTTTTTTTATAATAAATGAAGTAAATTAATTAGAAAACATTTAAAGGAGGTATCAACTCCTATAATATAAAAAAAAAGAATTCTATTGTAGTTTTCACTTACTTTATTAACCTACACAAAAATTACCCTTCACCCTAATGATTCTAAAAATAAAACAAGAGTCAACCCCTTTCACACAAACAAGTATAAGAAAAAGTAAAGAAAGATCAATAAAAAGACTTATTTCGATACTATATTTAAGGTAGTTTTACAGTTAGACACTGTCATTCAAAACGTGGTGATATTTTTTAAATTAAATTCTTCTAAGAGGGTGACTATTTTGTAAAACTGCCCTCTTAGATGAAAGTGTTTCCTCTAAGAGGGCAACTTTACCAAATAGTCGCCCTTTTAGAGGAAACGTTTTCATCTAAGAGGACGACTTTACCAAATAGTCGTCCTCTTAGACTCATTTTTTTACCCTAAGACAGAGAGCGCCAGTTAACGCTTTCATATACTTGTCCCTGACGCTTCGTTTTCTCTTTTGTTGTGTGCTTCTTCTTCGTTTTCCTCGAGTCTGCATTGTCTTCTTCGTGCCATTAGTAAGTTGCTTTCGAGCTCTCTACTTCTTCTTCACCAATGCTTTTTGTTTTGTTTTGGTTTCTCTTATTTGTTTCTTTTATGCCATTGCTCGAAGGTCACCATATTCCTACTGTTTCATTGCCTTAAACGCTGGTCTTTGGGTTTTCATTATGCCCCATTTGCTCTGTCGCCGTTGTCGTTGCCGCCACTGCTATTCACCACCACTGTTGCCTTCACGCACAAAGTTGGTGGTGTTTTAAATTTTTTTAAATAATTTTTTAATGTTATTAATTTGTTTATTTTTATTTATTACAATTTGTATTTTTTAAAATTTTTATTATTTTTTTAGGTTAGAATAGAATTATTAAATTATTATATGGTAAATATATTTATATTCTTTAATATTTATAATTAATTTAATGTTTTTTAATTTATATAATTAGTATTTATTATAATTTCTATTTATTATTAATTTATAATATGTTAGTTGTTATTGTTAGGTTTGATGGCTAGAACAAGAGGGTGAATTGTTTTCAAAAGATTTTCTCAAATACTTTGCCTAGTATGAAACTTTAACAGACAACTAAAAAGCAATTCAGAAAACCAATACAATGGACAAACAGAAATTGGTATCAAAATATCAATCGGTTAAAATTGTGATTTAACCGTTTGTTTATGACAGCGGAAACTACACACAGTTAATGAGAGAAGGGATAGAGAGAAGGGATAAAGAGAATTACACACAAAGATTATAATGGTTCACTCAATCACAGAGCTACATCCAGTCCTCAGTCAAACCACTTAGCATCCACTATGCAACCAATCACAGGTTACACATACACCACACACAAAGAGGTGACTTTGAATCCCACAAAGCCTACTCACCCTCTTTGCACACAACAAACACCTCAAGCCAGAATCACACTGACTTTACAGGATTTTACAGTAGTTATACAGAGAGTTATATGAACAATTACAAGAACTTGAACAGGGTTAGAAAACACCTGGAAAAACAGTACACCAGAAACCTAATGATCAGTTCTTTGAATCACTGCAAAGCTCAAAGGCAATCTTGCTAAAACTTTGGTAAAAACCTTTTCAAAAACAGTTTGTAACATCTCAAATCAATCACAATCAGAGTATCAAACTTTTATGTTTCATCAATCTCTTTACATTCAAAAGAAGACTCATTTTATAAACCTTGAGAAGCTATCGTTGATGCCAGTTTTGAAAATTCAAATAAGTTAAAACGGGTTTTCAAAAAACTGTTATAAACACATACATTTAATCGGTTGAATGGTTTTGTCAGTTATACAACTGATTCAAAAAACAGTTTCAAAACCCCTTTGTCAACTAAGTGACAAACAACTGATTATCTCAAAACTTTAATCGGTTGTTTTTCCCTTTGCATGGAAAAACACTTTAATCTCTAAAACAGATTAAAAAAAGCTTTGTCTGAGAATCAATACTGATTTTACAAAGATTCTAAACCCCATACCAAAACCTAAACCTAAAACATCACACAGCTCCAGGCTTCATGAGGATTTGACACATCAAAGCTTCCCATCTTCAACAATCTCCCCCTATTTGATGGAGACAAATCCTTGGGATGCTTTTTGGAATGTTCTTTGTTTAGAATCTGTGGAATCCTGCAATTACTGAACTAACATAGAATAGACTAGTCCAAACAGATATGCACTATATATCAGATTTTAAAAAAACATAGCAGAACCTGCATAAGAACAATCGGTTATAATACAGAAATAACTGGTTAAAATTATGCTATAAACCTGAAATAACAGCTAAGCATAAACCAACTAAAACAGTTTATAAAAGTAATATCCAAAAGCAATAAAGCAATCTTTAAAAGCACAATAAACCACAATTAAGAACATTACAAAACCCCCAATACTTCTCCCCCTATTTGTCTCATCAAATAGACAAATGGTAGGATTTAAAACATCATAAAAAAAATTAAGCTAAAAAGAACGGCCATCCTCCCTTTGAAATTGTAGTTCCGGAATCTGCCTTTGAACTTCTTCAATCCGTTCATCCAGAGTAGAAAACCGTGTGTCCATGTTGGTAAATCGTGACTCACACATCTCATAAAGGTTCCTTTGATTGTCAGCAAAGGTGTCCATTCTATTAAGCATTTGCATTTCAAAGGATGACATGTTTGCCATCCTTTCTTCCATGTTGATGTCATGATGCATACCTTCTTGAGTTTCAGCAGCAGGATCATCTTGCATTGTTGTCTCTTCAGTTTCATCTCCTTCATTAGTTCCACTTGGGCCAGCATGGTCACCATCTTTGCTTACCCATCTTCCACCAATCTTAGTAAACCCCATCTTGCTTAGGGATCCACTATTGATTTCACTGGAGGGCTTGATGACTTCTGCTAGCTCTCCTTCTATATCCACTTCAAAATAGTGAAGGAACTTAGAAATCAAAATAGCATAAGGATAATGAAAGTCGCATAACCTCATGGCTTTTTGCATATGCTCTTTCATTGTGTGAATCCAATTGATCTTCACTTTATTCATGATGCAGTAAATTAAGAGAAGATCTTCTTCAGAAAGAGTTGAATGGTTGCTCCCCCTAGGTGTGAGAATCCATGAAACTATGAAGGCTACAAGCCTTTCATCAAGCTTCAACCCTCCAACAGAAAAAATCCTCACTTTAGAGTGGGGATTCTTGAGACTACCTTTCACTAGTGCAGAAATGTAAAACAAATGCGGCTATTTTACATTTACAAATGCGGTCATAGAACCGCATTTGATCATCACGCATTCGTAAATCGGGCATATACAAATGCGGTCATAGAACCGCATTTATAAATTAGATTTACAAATGCGGTTACTTAAAATAACCGCATTTGTATATTATTCTGAATGAGGGATGAGGGTTAGGGGTTTAGGATTTACGAATGCGGTCTTGGTA
>Ga0123342_1005638_pt1 | contig 17967 bp, 9 predicted proteins | sample Turbeawhitnodule_FD_89960 | JGI IMG/M metagenome (GOLD analysis project Ga0123342, IMG submission 89960) | Root nodule microbial communities of legume samples collected from Mexico - Turtle bean Mexico white nodule | ecosystem: Host-associated > Plants > Roots > Nodule | place: Mexico: Nepantla...
CTATTTTTAGGGTAAAATTGATTTACAAATGCGGTTCTAGGGTAAGACCGCATTTGTAAATCAATTAAAATGAATTACAACTGCGGTCATAGTAAAGACCGCATTTGTAATTCATTCTGAATTAATTCAATTTAATTACAAAAATGCCACCGCGTTTTTTACAAATGCGTTTAAACGCAAAGCCGCACTAAATAAATAGTCGTTGTTTTTAAATTTTGTACTAGTGCTTTCTCATTTCATATGGAACACTAATTTAGAAAGTGTAAAGATTCTCTACTTTATTATTTATATACATAATTAATTTTTAAAGAGTTTTTAATAATTTTTTGTTTATTAAATATTTAAAAAAAAGATATTTTATATTAAATATGAAATTTTATATTAATAGGTGAGATTTTATATTAAATATGTAAAATATTATAATTAATAAAAGACAATAAGTATATTTTATTATTTTAATTCAAAACGGGTTGAGTAAAATATTTTCATTATTATATATATCAATAATAGTGATAATAGTCCCTTAACTGTTCTAGTAGATCATAATAAAAAAAGTGATAAAAATATTTATTTTTTCTTATTAATGGTAATATAATTTCTCAACATGTGAAAAAACAAGTAATTAAGGTGATAGGATAAATGACCATTCAGTTTACAAAAAAATAAATAATATAAATTTAATCTTTGAGTATTTGATATGAATGTTTTTTTGCTAAAAATTTAATTAAAAATATTTAAATTAAATAAAAGTTTCTAAATGAATAAGGAACTTAATATTTAATTAATTCTTATTTATATAATAATTTTGATTTAATAGGTTTCTTTCCTAATATTTGTCACATTTAGTCAATATAATCTCTTAATTTTGTTTACTGTAATTTTTATTTTTTGTTAAAATATTCAACGTGAACTTTATATTGGTGTTGACATTGTTAAAATGGTAAGCACCTTGTATTGATGTTGTTGACATTGTTATATATGGTGTTGTTGACATTGTTAAAATGCTAAGCACCTTATGCTGCATCTTATATTGGTGTCGATAGTGTTAAAATGGTAAAGATATAACACATGCACGTGATTTAATATAGATGTACAATAACGAATATGGTCGTGTTCTCTTTGTAGTTAAATTGTTATTTTTTAGAATAATTTTTTTTCAATTATTTTGGTTCTCTTCCTTTTTCACATCTCTTCTCTCCACCCAACCAAACATCTCTCCGACGTCACCTAGAAAACGAAATTAGATTTTGTTAAGATGATGATTCAAGTATTAGACTATCTCATAATAAAAGTTTTCATGTATATTTTAATGATAACAAAAATCTATAATGATAAAAACAGTCAAAACCAAAACAAAACAATGAGTTTTTGGATGCATCAGACACGTACAAAACAATGGTCACTAAAGAACTTATCAAGTATAACACACGAAGTCTATAACAGAACTTAATGGACCAAGCGTTATCTCTAGTGTTAGACGAAGACTAACACAATGTGTTCAAAGATATACGCATAATACAATGTTGCTAAACACACTGACTGGTACACTGTGAAAAGCACATAAAACATATGTTACATAAACTAGACGATAATAATGTGCTGAGACTAGGCGATCATCATGCGCTGGATAATAGGAAACATTCTCCACAAGCATAATTGTACCTCAAATTTGTGATTGAAAAGGATTTCGAAAAACAGAGCACACACGCGTTGTGATTGAAAAGGATTTCGAAAAACAGAGCACACAGGCGTTCTATTTGTTTATAAGTTTTTTGAATACATATTTTGTTAAATATATTCAAGAAAAATTAAACTGTGAAATATTTATTCTAAACTTGAATATATTGTTTAGATTAATATCTGAAGATGAAATATATTGATAATTGCAAAAATATTACGAGAATATTATTCAGTGATATATCTAGTGATATATTTGTTCTGACATATTGAAAATATTAATATCACTAGTAATTACGAAGATTTCTATGACTTTGTTTGGATGAGGATGAAGTTGGAAAAGGAAGGAAAAAAAAAAGAGAAAGTGGGTAGAAAATAATGTTATTTGGATGAAGAGAAAGAGTGTGGAATTGAAGTAGAAGTGATATAAAAGTTTGCAAGTAGTTTGATTCATGTTATAAAATAATAATAAAATAATTTATTTATTATTTTAATTATTTAATTTTTAATATAAAAGCATATATTAATAAATATTAAATTAATAAATTAAATTATTATTTTTATAACTTAATTATTTATTTTACTAAAATATAAATATATATATAAATAAAATATTAATAATATAATTGTTAAAAAAATTATCAGTACTGTTGTTAAACGTAAAAGTAGTAAAGTAGAATATTTTATTAGTATTCTTCAATTTCTTTGCAAATCATCTTTAAAGAGTGCATGATATTTACCAGCATCGTTTTCGTAATTTATACCTCAGTTTTTATTTCACTTTCATTTTTTTTATACTTCCTGCGTAAATAATATTTCTACATATCCAAAGAGATGCTAAATGTAATTTTAGTAACAATCAAGAGGTAGAGGATAACATGCACACATTTTTCATTTTTTATTGAATATCCAAACTAATGAAGTGATTGCATAGCGTGATTTATGCAAAGTCAATGATGACATTATAGGATGATATAATAATAAAGAGAGAATAATATTATAAAGAATTCCTAGGTATAACGTTCGTAATGAAATGAGCTGATTAAAGAACTTATTCAAAGAACAAGTATATAATAAAGTGAAGAATCAGTCACATGCATTAAAAGGTTAACATTCACATAAAAGATCATAAAGGAAATAATTCAAATTATTTCATATGCTCAAAGATGCAAAGAATATAATCAAATCAAGAGTTGTTATATCCAACGTCAGACGTGAAGAAGATGATGAACACACAAGAACAAAGGATATCCAGAGATTGCAATATTAAAGAATCAATGTTTACATTTGAATTGAAAGAAGAAACAATTCAAATACAATTAAAGTCCAAGACATAAAAACTAATAAAGAACAAAGATTTTCATACCAAGTTTCAAACATCAAAGTGAATAAAGGGAAGAATCAAAACTTCAATCGTCACATTCTGGAACCGTCACAATCTAGAATCTATATAAAGACCTTGAAGATGAGGAAGAAATACAAAAGAATACAAACATACAAGATTACTACAAGCGATTAAACACGTTTAAGTGTGTATAGTATTTTTTGAAAGAATATTTCATATTTGCTACTTATAACACTCATAGTTTGAGGAGTGTTAAATCCTTTCCTGTATGAAGATTACCCTATGAGCTTTCATTATTTGTTCTTTTGTTGAAAGTGTGTTTTCTAATTGAGAGATCTTAGTCTTAGAAAAAGATTAAGATTTTCTATCTAGAGAGATGTTCAATACTTTGATACCTTGAGAGATGTTCAATACTTGTTACTTCACATTACGAATTAATCAATCGTAACTTCAGCTTTAATAGGCTATCCAAAATTTGCCAATTTCAAATGCTAATCCAATTTAGTTACTCCAACCTTACTACTGCTACACTAAAAACAAAACTTATTTCTAAATCTAGCAACTATTTAAGTAAAAAAATAAAAATTCTTTCGTTTTAATTTTGCTTCTCTTCGATCTTCACATAATAATCTATCTTCCACCTCAACAAATAACTATAAAGACCGCACTATAATCATTAAAGTTTAAAATTTTCAAGTATTTCACTCTATGATTAATTACTGTAACAACATTAGCAAAAGAGTTCACATTAAATCCTTTTAATAGAAATAAGGATTACATTAAAAAATGAAATCATATTGACAAATTACAACAAATATCAGAAGAAGAACCTACTAAACCAGTAATTTTTTACCATCTTAATTTTAAATATCATTATTTATAAAACTACAAAACTAATGGTTTAGATGAGTGTAATGGAGACAGCACTGGTGAAAGGAAGGGTGAGAAAGAAGATTATGGAGTGTTGGTTTTGGTTTTATAGCTCTTCCTACCCTATTTCCTAAGCTATACTGAGTTCTGCAAGTGAGTGGACTTGGTAGGTATCACTTTATTTTTATTGGATTCTTGAAAAATGACTTGTGGTTCGATTTGTCTGCTCTTGTGATTGTATGAAAAAGATCTGTTTGTGGTGAAGTTGCTGATCTACTTTTGGAAATGACAACTGAAAATCATTTGGGGGTACGGATCTTAAAGGGAAGCCGCAAAAATTAATTGAAGATGTAAAACGTATAATATAATAATATATAAATACTACTTCAAATTATATGTAATTTAAAAAATGTGTAAAATTTAAAATTTTTAAAAATTATTTTTGATATTTTAGATATTTAGGAATAGTAAAAATATATAAAATGCAATTAATAATGATAATGATAATACTTTATAAAAATTTAAATGTTATATTAATATAAAATAAATAAAATATTTAAAATATTAAAACTTATAATCAATGGTTTTTAATATTTAATTTACATCTTCAAGTATTATTAAAAATGGTATAAAGGGGATTTCGAATCCTACCCACGCTAGAAGAATTTCCAGCGTCACCAAAATCAGTTCTCGAGGAAATTTCGAGTTAGCTTTTCTTTTTCATTTTTTTTTGAAAAATTGGGACTAGTTTTGGGTTATTAACTAATAAAATAAATTAATTTAAATTAAAGAAATAAGTAATAAAGAATTTTGATTGTGTAATTAAATATAGAATAAATATTATTATTATTATTATTATTTTTCTTCTTCTTCTTATTATTATTTAACTTTTTATTTCTATGGTAATAAAAAAAATTATTTTAATAAATCATATGAATAAAAATAAAAATACCTATCATAATAAATTATGATAAAATTAGAAAGAGTAATATTTTTTAGATTATTAATTATAACTTAAGTAATTATGAAATAACTTATTTTTTACATGGTTCTCCAAAATTTAAGTTATTAATAATTAAAGTAGTTGGAAAGTTAAAATTTAAAATATAAAAACTTAATTAACAAAATAAAATCTATTTATAATTGCTAAGCATATAATTGGTATGAAATAATTATTTAACATATAATTTACTTGATAAAAATTTAATTAAAGAATGAATGAAATAAAATTTAAGGAGAGATTTAAAAATGTATATAATAGAAATTGAAAATTGATTTATTTGAAAGTTGAAGCTACATGGATGTAAAGTAAATGAGATTAAAAGTAGAAGAACATATTTCAAATAAAGAAATAAAAATTCACTCACATTAAAAAAAATCAAATCTACCTACAAATTATTTTTCACAAATCTAAATTTATTAATAAATTTAATATTACCTACAAAAATATGAATCCGTAAATAAATTTAACATATTTTATATATATATATATATATTATAATCAACATATTTAAATTCATAGATAAATTTAATATTATTTATGAATTATTACACGTGAATCATTATCTTTATATAACATCCGCATTATCTCAAATTTCTAATAATAGATAAACTCAACATTATTATTAATATTAATATTTTTATTAACATTATTAATAATATTATTAATATAAACAATATAAATAATATTAAATATATTATTTTAAAATTAATATTATCAGGAATATTTTTAATACTAGTAATGTGAATAATAATAATCATAATAATAAATTAATACTATAATAATAATAATAAATTAATACTATAATAATAATAATAATAAATTAATACTATAATAATAATAAGAAAAATAATATGACAAATAATTTCTCTCATCTAATTGTTAAATGACAATAATTTGTGATTAACATTAATAATAATCATAAATAATAAAAAAATAAAAATATTAATAAAAAAATATACAGGATTACCAACGATTTTTTGGTCCTAGGTAAATCCAATTTTTCTTGTGTCACTAATAAGCTAATTTGTATGTTAATCCTAATGATTTTTCATAACAATGATCTTAAATACATTTTTATATTTTATTAAAATACTACTTCCTATAAAATTATATTATAGGTTAATATTATTATATACCTAAATTATATTATCAAACTAATATCAAATATTATTTTTTATTTTTTAATCTTAAATAATTTTAACTATAATTAAAGAATTAATAATATATATTTATTTAAAAATAAATATATTTTTAAAAGAAAATTAATATTTTAACTAAAGTCGTAAGTTGATGTAGACAATACTAGTGCAGAACATTGCTTTAACGATGTAAGGACCGAGAAAAAAATAGTCTTAATGTACAAGTGGTACAATTAAAATGACATATGAATATTTTATTATTAAAGTTAAAAGAGTATATAAATAGAAATTCATTTATTCAGGTTTCATTTTAAAAAAGAACCACCATCTCTCTAAAAAGTCCATTTTCCTTTCTTCTCCCTTCTTTCTAAGATTCTGACCACCTTGCTCATCAGTTTGACGATCGGAGTCCACCATCAGACTCATGACAGTAAATACTACAAGATTGCTCGATCAGAATCTTTAATAGAGTAAGTTCATTTTTACTCTTCTCTATGAGTCAAATTTTGAACTTGTTAGATTTGTGTTTGCATAAGCTTTGCATGTGACTCTTTTAGCTTCATGCTTAATCTCTGTTAGCTCAGGGTCATAGTGGTATAGTTAGATTTTTTTATCAGGACTTTATGGGGCAGGTTAGGCTACCCTTGAGCTTTTGGTAGTTTGGAGCTCTTAGGGAGCACCTGCTCAAGTTCAGGTAAGGGAAGCTAGTTTAAATTTTCAATAGAACCTTAGGCTAGAAGATCTAGATGTGGGGTGGCGTGGTCACTAGTTCTAATTTTGGTTTGCAGGATTTATTATTTATGAGTAATGTGGTATTATTTGAAATAAAATGTGAAAAATGTTGATTTTGATTTAAATGATTTATGGTAGAATATTTTGTTTGAATTTGAAAAATTAGTTAATTTGAATAGTTGATTAGTGCAAGTTACTTTTGAAATGAATGAGTTGTTGAAATTGTTTTTTATTGACTATAAACGGTGAAATTAGGCAGAATTATGCAGATTTTTCTGCAAATCTCACTTAGGCGAGATAATTTCCGCTTAGGCGAGATAATTCCCGCTTAGACAAGATAATTCTCGCTCAAGCAAGAATAGAATGAAAAAAGGAGGTGCTCTCAGGTCCCTTCTCGCTCCAGCGAGACCTAAGGTGAAATTTTGGGTGCTCTTAGCTTGATTCTTGCTCAAGTGAGAATTTTCGCTTGAGCGAGACCCATTCTCGCTCAAGCTAGTTTGTTATTGCATATTGTTTTTAAGTGAAAATTCTATATCTTATTGAAAAATATGACTAAAGAAACTTAATTATATGTTTAAGTAAGTTTTGAGATATTTGGATTGTTTAGAAAAGTTTAAAATATGATGTTATTGAATGGTGCATTGATGTGTTACATGAGATGTGGAATGTTGTGAAAGTGTGATCAAGACATAATATTTTCAGCAAAGGAAATGTCGTGTTGAGATTATTATTAGGGTGTATTAATCTATGAGTATCTTGTGAATGAGACGATCTTGACTCTATTGATATAATGGAATTACATAGATGAAGTTATTCAGTTGGTGAAAGTCGAAAGAGGTCCATTTGGCTGAGTCTGAGGTTTGAAAGAACTGATCAGAGCATATCAAATGGATTCACCCTGTCATATGAGATGATGAGATGATGAGACATTGAGATGAGTATGCGCATGACTGTGTGGATTTCATAGTGAGTAGTATGACAAGTGCAGGTTTCTGGATAATAAGTTCAATACACGGGTCTTCTGGAAGTAGAGTCAAGTGTCTGTGTTATGAGTCAATAGAAGTTTGACATGAGAAAGATGAATTTTGAATTTTTTATAGGCACTTGATGGTTATGTGAAATGCATGAAAATTGATGGTTTTATGTAGATGTTTAAAGTTATATTTATATTACAAGTTTTAAAAATAGTTAGCCTACCATTTTTTTGTTTTGTGGTTGTTTTCTTTAATCTGTGACGATCGTGTATTTACACGGGAGAAGAAGATGATGTTACAGATGATAGAGCTCTTCAGTGAGAAGCTGGATGATGAAAATATTATATTTTCTTTTGAAAATTTGTTTTAATTTTGTGTAAATACTTAAAGTCTTATGAAGAGAGAGATATTTTGAAGCATTATATGAAAAAGTTGTAAAAATTTGTATTATATTTATATATTAAATTTGATATTTCATACAGATTATGGTTATTAAATGTGAAAAGTATAGAGATGTTACAAACAACGGTTAAAAAGACCATATAAAGACGGTTCAAGAATCGTCGTTATTTTGAGTGTCGTTGTAAATAAGTTGTTGATAATGATGGTTCTAGAACCGTCGTTATAAAACTACATTAACGACACGTGTAAAAATCTGTCATTATTCTACCAAATAAACAATGAAAAAATTAAAAAAAAATGTCATGTAATATCAAACAGTAATGCATGTAATATCATAATTTAAATATGAAAGTTTACATACAATAAATTCGTACATATAACATTCTACAAAAAGTTGTATAAATATATGAAATTTTTTTATGTCATTCTAATAATTTATCTATCTTAAAGTGTTATACATGGTACCTTAAGGTGCATCCAAGTGAGTTTCTTTGCCTTTGTACTTCACCTCGCACTCAGCATGTTATATCCAAATAAGCACTGAAATAATAAGATTTCATGTTAGAACACATAACATTATGTAATGTACGAGTAATAAATTTATGAATATAATATAATCATAATGGTTTGATAAATCTCTAATTTATACTAGGAAACATCATGCAAAATTTCATAATTTTCTAACAAGTGAAAGTATAGGAACTAAAACCTCAAAATACCTGAAAAATACCTAAATAATACTTACAAATTAAAAAAGAAATAGTAAATGGTGGATTTTTTGGAATATTGGTGGAGCCCAATCCCCTTCGGAATTGGCCACATGATTGATTACCTTGTTTCGAGCAACTTTCACTTTTTACGCGTCTCCATCCAACTTCTCTGTCAAAATTTATGATCGTTTGAAGTTTATTCATTCTAATTTTGGACAACTCCAAATCTATCACTTTTTTCTTCAATGTCAGGACTCCTCCATCAAATATCCACTAAATGAAGTTCCCAGAAATTCGAAACTACTAACTGTTAGAAATGTAGGCCTTAAACAAGAGGGGGGGGGGGGGGAATTGTTTTATGAAAGATTTTCGCAAATGTTGAAGGTGGATTGAAAGCCAATGAAAAATCAATGAAGTAGAAATCAATTCAGCAAAAAACAAATATGTTTTTAATATGATTCCAGAAAATCAAGCGATTGTTTTTGCGAAACAATTGGTTGTTTTTATCGGTAGTTATTAAAAACCAAAGCAGAACAAATTTAAAAGAGATAAGGGATAGAAATATCAACACAAAAAGTTTTATACTGGTTCACTCTTTACCAAGAGCTACATCCAGTCCTCAGAAATCTCTAAGTATCCCACTAAGCAATCAAACACCTTGATTACACAACACACACCAAAGTGGTGGTCTTGAACCCATCAAGAACACACACCACCTTTGGCAAAAACACCACAGATCACATAATAACCTCTGGATTTGCACAACAATAGTTCTTATAGAAATACAATAGTCAAGAGAGAAAAGGAATGATAATACCTGGTACAATAACAGATTAAACAGAAAGACTACAATGCAATCCTATTCCACTCTTAGAAAGAATCCAAAGCTTGAAGCAATCTTGGAAAAACTGATTTGAAAGAGATAATCTGAATCACTAACAACCAGGAGCGTAAAACAGATTATTTAAACTCCAATTAGTTGTTAAAAACATTTAATGCAAGAGCCAAGTTAGTTTTAAAACAATTAAAATAGATTAAACCACTTTAACAGAATTCTGTTAAGGATTTTCAAAACTCAACCAATTGAAAACATGAAACAATCGGTTTTATTGGCTTGATAGCAAGGTCAACTAATTTCAAGCTTTTTCAAATTATTTTCAAAAAATCTTAGTGTAAAACAACCGATTGAATCAAGATTTCAACAAGTTGATTTTCCACTTTCTTTAGAAAACATCCCTTTTTAAAAGAACTTGAATCGAACAACCTTGGATCATAACTTTGAGTGGATTAACAAATTCAAACTACACAAAACACACACACTCAACCAGTAGCAGAGTCTTCAAGCAATCCACTTGGGTTTAGAGACGTTAGAGCCTATGTTCAATCATCTCCCCCTATTTGATGAAGACAAATCCCTGGTTTGTTTGTGTTGTTTTGTTTGAATTTGAAAGCACTTGCAAAAGTAGGAACTGTGCATTTACAAAGTAATAGAATAACCCAGGTTTTAAATTCTCCAAAAAACCTGTTATCATCACTGTTTTCTAGCAGAAAAAAATTATGAAAACCAGTAGATCATTAGTGTAAACACTAGTGTGAATCACAGCATTTAGCAACATTGTTTAGTAGCAGGTAACAACAGATAATGTACCAGATTTAAAGCCAGATAATACAACAACAATACAACACTAAAAACCAGATAATTCTCCCCCTATTTATCTTCACAAATAGAGTAAGACAAGTGATAAAAACAGAAGTTAAGAAAGAATTGTTCACCAGGCTAAAACAGGATAAGAAATTGTATTGACCAGTCCTCGGTCATCGACGCCTGAGAAAGACCTCAGACATCGGCGTAAGAGAAAGACATCAGACATCGGTGTCTGATAGTAAAGGTGGGCCACGTAAGGTGGGCCTCAAAAATCATATTAGATACCAGTTAAACACCTAGATATAAGGAAAGACCTAACTCACGAGAGGATCATGCATGGGGTGTGTATGGTACATTCGGGTACGACACAAGTAAATGTTCCTTGGAGGCGCTGAGGCCCGTTAGGGTTAGGGTTTTCAAGGGAAGATTGCATGCATGACACGTGAATACTTAGGGCACCCATAAAACAGATGGCCCCACAACATTTGTGCATGAGTTGGGACCTTGGCGGCCATACTGTTTATCGTTGCACTCTAGTAAAGGGAAGTCTTATGTGCCAGATTATGCTAAGATTGTGTAATAGCGGCACAAGGACGTTCTCCCAGGAACCATAGATATGGGTAATAGAGCAGAAGTAACCCTAGTTACAACCTATATAAAGGGTGGTAAAACCCTAGCAAGGTACACCGTTTCAAAGACTGAAACTACTTTATTCACTTACTGTTTCTTTGCCCCATTACTGACTTGAGCGTCGGAGTGCAAACGACCGTCAAGGCCCTTTGTCTTTCTAGGTGAGAAGTCCTTCAACCCAAGGAAGTTCGATTCTCAGGTGGAGACAGGCGGGCCAGAGACTGCCGTTCGAGTCAACCGACAATCGAGTCAATCGACGAGAACATTTGACGCCCACCGTCGAGCTCGATAAAACTTGGTCCCACTCACAATCGTGTTAAGAGCTTACCAGCAATATGAGGAGTACGAGGCAAGGATCGGCCGCAGACGAAGGAGGGGAGAACGTTACCTTACAGCAAATGATGGAGACCATACGTGCCCTTTAGCAGGCGGTAGCGGCGTCTAGGGTTGACCAAGATTGTTTCCAGGTTGACCTAGTCACGTCACATACAAGCAACGAAGAGCTGCGCAAAACCAATGAGGAATTGCGCAGGAGTCTGGAGCAGGCAGGGGAGCGCACAATGGATGAGCGTGCCCCGCCCATACCAACTAGGGCACGTCCCATGCCGTTCTCTCAGGCAATCATGGACGCTGTGATACCAACCACTTCCATCTGCCCGAAGGTCACCTTCACAGGTGTAGAGGACCCAGAGGCTCACCTCACAGTGTTCCACACCCAGATGATGCTTTTAGGAGGTTCTGATGTTGTGTATTGCAAGCTATTTTTGAGCACGGTGGCAGGCGCAGCGTTGGACTGGTTCGTCAGTCTCCCTGACGGACACATTACTTCCTTCGACCAGTTCTCAACGCTGTTCAGAGAACAATACCTTGTCAACAGGGTTCCCCCTCCGATCTCTTACGATGTCTTTAACGTAAAGCAATACCATGGAAAGTCCTTGAAAGAGTTCTTAAACAGGTTTGGGGTCCAAGTGGTGAGGCTAAACACCAAGGATGAAGCCATGACGGTGCATGCCTTCACCAAAGGAGTGTTATTAGGGTCCTTCAGCAACTCGTTGATAAGATGTTGCCCGAAGACATTCTGTGAGATCAGGCGTCGGGCTATGGCGAACATCATCGCAAAAGATCGGGTCATAGAAAAATGCAGAAGTGTTGGCCCTGTCCGACATTGAGCAACAGGTCGACCTCAACCCATGAGGGTGCATGAGGCGACAACAAAGAAGAAAGACTCGGGAAAGCAACAACCATATGAGACAAGGAAGCCCTAGACCAGGGCACGAACAAGAAAGATGCGCCCCCTAGACACAATTTTCGAGTAGGGCTCAAGGAACTAATCGCTATTCCTAACATAGCGGAAACGCTGAAGACACCCCCGAAGACTGAGAAAAAGTTGGGGCCCAGCAAGAACGCTTGGTGCAAACCAGTGGTTTGACTAAGGACTGGATGTAGCTCTTGGATAAAGTGAACCAGTATAAACCTTGTGTGTAATTCTCTTTATCTCTTCTCTCCATAGCTGTTTGATATTTTCTGTTGTCATAAACAACTGGTCAAATCGTATTTTTAACTAATTATAATTCTGATATTTGTTTCTGTTTGGAAATTTGATTGACTTTCTGAATTGCTTTTCTGAGTTGATTGTTAAAGTTTCATTCTAAGCAAAGTATTTGTGAAAATCTTTTGTAAACAATTACCCCCCTTCTTGTTATAACCTTCAATCCTAACAGAAGTAACCCTAATTACAACATATATAAAGGGTGGTAAGAACCCTAGCAAGGTACACCGTTTTGAAGACTGAAACTACTTTATTCACTTACTGTTTCTTTGCCCTAGTACTGACTTGAGCGTCAGAGTGCAAAAAGCCGCCAAGGCGCCCTTTGTCTTTGTAGGTGAGAAGTCCTTCAACCCAAGGAAGTTCAATTCTCAGGTGGAGACAGGCGGGCCAGAGACTGTCGTTCGAGTCAACCGGCAATCGAGTCAACCAACGAGAACAAAAATAAAGCATTAAAAGTCTTCAATCCTCTTTGCTATATTGGAGCTCAAAGAGTTGATTATGAATAGCCTCAATTTTTTCATCAAGATTCTGAAATCTTCCAATGCAGAACTCATGATGGCTCCTTTGCTCATCTGCAAAGTTGTCCATTCTGCTTAACATCAATCTCTCAAACGGTGACATAGATGTGATGCGTTTTCCCATGTTTCCAACACTTGGACCAACATCATAAGCATCATCAAGACCAGCGTCGCCTTCTTCAGCTTGGTATTCAGTAGCATCATCAACAACAACAACATCAGCTTGCTCATCTCCATCATCTTCAATATGAACTCCACTTGAAGAACCAACTTAGTCACCATCTTTGCTGACCTATTTTCCTCCAATTTTGGTGAAACCCATATTGCTGAGGGAACCATTATTCACCTTATATGATGACTTCACCACTTCAGACAACTCAATGCAAAAACTTAGAGATAAGAATAGCATATGGATAATGATAATCACTTAACCTCATGAATTTTTGCATGTGCTCCTTGATAATGTAAATCTAATTGATCTTGATCTTGTTCATGATGCAGTAGACAAGGACAAGATCTTCCTCAGTCAAAACAAAATGGTTGCTTCCTCTTGGAGTCCACATCCAAGATACAATGAAGGCAATAATCCTTTCATTTAGTTTCATGCCTTCTATAGAAAAATTCCTCACTTTGGATTGGGGATTTTTTAGGCAACTCTTGTAGTACTGCATCTTATTAAACTCTTATACAACCCCAATTTTTCCTTTTATTTATTCTTAACCCAACATATTTCAATCCAGCAACAACAGACCAAACTTCAAGAGTTATCTCCATGTCAATCCCTTTTACGTGTGTGCAGAGATTATCAGCAACAATCTGAAGATTATTCTAGAAAACTCTCACAAGATTAGGATAGATATTTCCAGACATCTCCAGGAACCTTTTCAGCAGCTGCTCTTTCAAAACATTCCTCACTTCAAGAGTTTCTTCTCTTTCAACCAACTGAAAGAGATGAGTTTTAGGTTGTTAATTGCTTTCCTACTAGTTTCATGTAGGAACTTTTCAATCTTTTCATCTTCTCCTGCAAACCAACTTTCTAAACGCCCACCCCTTTTTACTCCATGAGTCTTCATGCTTTTGGAGGAAGGAGGTGTTGAATCCATGGAGCAAGGATGAAATTTCAGAAAAGGAGAAGAGAGCAGTGGATTCAAGATGAAAACATAGGAGAAAGTAAAGGGTTGTTTTTGTGAGGAAAAACAACTGAAAAAGCACAAGTATATAAGCAGTAAAAGCAATCAACAATATTGGCTTTTAGTGGGTTGTTTTTCAGAAGAAAGACAATCTCTTCAGAGGGAATACTAGCACACGTCAGCCTTCAAACAGATTACCCAGTGACAACACATGTTGATACAATCCAAGCCAACAAGGAGATGACCATTCACACTATGAGAAGTCATCTCAACCTTCAAGTGAAGACCCCACCAAGGATCTAGCCGACCTCACCAGCAGAAGAAATGGGTAAAGACCAGAACATCAAATGTTCTTCCCGCTAGTCTTCTTAAGAATTAAACAAGTTGTAAATAAATTGGGCTCACTCTAGGGGTCCAAATAGAAAGATAGGCTATAGTAGGTTCATATAGCATAATAGGGGAGGTGTGCTTATCACTTTAGCTTGTTTTCTTACCTAATTTCTAGAAGAACAAGCCTAAGGTGTGGTTTTGACTTAGTCAAACCCTAAAGTCAGCCCCATTTTTAGGTTTCCCATTCTACCCTTGCTTCTTGTTTTCCAAGGCACCATCTCCTATAAGTAGGGTGTCATACTCCTTATATTTTACATGTTGAATTTAATACAAAAGTTACTCTGCACAATTTGTGTGAGGTATTTGTGAGGCTTGTTTCCTCTTAGCATTAGGTCTCATCTTGAGTGATTTGAGAGCTCTCAAGTGGCGGTCATCAACACTTATCTTAGAGCAAAACCACACTCCAAGCGGCGTGATCCATTCTCAATCAATCACATAAGCATTTTCCTTCCTTCATCTCTTCCATTTTTTCCATTACTCCATTTTTTCTTTGTGTTCTTATGTTCTTATTTTCCTCCATTGTCAATTTGGTTTCCATCATGCTTTTATGTTTCCTTCCATGTGCATTTAATTTTCGCCCTTCATCATCAATCACCATGTACTTATATTTTTCCTTTGCCCTCTAGAAGTGAACCTTCACACTTACTTAACCACTTGGTTAAGTTCGTGTCCAGTAGGGATCTTCTTTGGGTTCTCACCATATAATTGATAAAAATCTCAATCCTAAGTAAAGTGTCATATCTAAAATGGAGTAATCTAAAATCAACTCACCTCAAAGGTGTTTTTCTTCCTTGTCTTTTTCACTACCTAAACATTCTAAATACTTGACATATTTGATTAAGAAGTTTAGGGATGATATTAAAAAACCTCCTAAAGGTTATCACCTTCTAAGAGGATTCTCCCAAAATCATTTCATCCCCAAATATTCTTTCCAAACATGGCCTTTCCAAGTTCTTCTTCTAGTGAGGTCCGTCTAATATTTGGTGGGGCCTTGAATTTATTGTTGAGATGCGATTAATGATATATGTAGCGATTAAAACGCATTCCCCCAAAATTATAATGGTAAATGAGACTGAAATAGGAGGGCTCGTGTTGTGTTTAAAATGTGTCTATGTTTGCGTTCTACTACTGCATTTTGTTGAGGAATGTAGACGCAAGTACGTTGACATTCAATACCTTTTTTGAGAAAAAAAATTACGCATTGAAATAAATTTCAATCTGTTGTTAACGCTGATGGTTTTAATAGGTCTCTGAAATTGATTTTGTTCAAATGTAATGAAGTGAAAAATGAAAAATGTAATCAAAATTTTGGAAAATGGAGAAAAGTGAAAATTTGGCAGAACCACTGAAGTTGCTCGATGACAGAGATAAATAAGTAAGGTTTACAAGATTGAAAATTGTTTCTAAAATATTGCCCTGTAGCTTGTTGTCATCCAATACTAGAGCCTGCAAGGAGTATGACGAGATTGTAGGTGTACACCTCGTGAACTGATTATTCGATAGATATAAATACACCAACGATGGCAAAGAGAAACACCAAGAAGGAATTGTACCATTTAACAAGTTGTGAGTCAAGGATAGTGAAGCTAGATTTGAAAACCATGTTATTTTGTTGGGTAGAGGTCCCTCTAATTGTTACGTGATATATCCAAGTGAATGAGGTGTTGAAGATTTGATAATGTAGATGGCAACTCACCTTGGATATTGTTCTCTCTTAAATTCAATTCTTCAAATCTGTTTGATTGATGATATACATTTGGTATTTGACCACTGAGATTGTTATATCAGAAAAGCAGAACATTTAGACATGGAAGGGTTAAGAGTGAGGATGGAATTGAATCATTGAGGTAATTGTTTGAGAGGTCCAATAAAGTAAGACTTGTGAGGTTAGAGAAAGAAGAAGGGATTGGCCCTTGGAATTCATTAGTTGAGATTTGTAGGATGTTGAGAGAAGCTGAACTACAACTCAGGCTTAGAAGTTGGCCATGAAGGTCAAATTTATCTGATAGATCTAGGTGTTGTAGATTTGGAAAACAAAGAATGTCATCTGTCAACTTTCCCTTCAACCCAGTTCGTCTAAGACTTAGAGTGATCAGGGAGGAAGACAAATTGAGTGACCTCATTGAAGTTGATGACAAATCTATAAGATCCAAAACTAGCACCCTTAATTCAATTGCATTTTGGAGCATCCTCTTCCATGTGCCTTCCTTCCACTCTAACTGAAACTTATCATACAGTGGGAGAGATAGATCAAGTGATTCTAATTTGGAAAGATGTGAGATTTGGGGAGGAATTTCACATTAAAAGTTTGAAAAAGACAAGTGAGGTGTGTGAGGTTCGCAAACTCACCTATTAGAGATGGAATCCGAGAGTTGGAGAAGTCAATGAAAGCAAGATTGAGTGATTGCATATGAGAAATGTTAGAATATATGGCCTTAAACGAGAGGGGGGTGAATTGTTTAAGAGGGGTTTTTCAAACTTGGCCTTTTTATTCAAACTTGGCCTTTTTATTTTCAGCATCAGTCCATTGGGACCATGGTTTTTCAATAGAAGATCTATCCTTTTCAAATTTAGGAATAAAAGGGCCGACCATTTTCAATTGCATCCCAAATTCCTTTATCAAGAGATTCAACAAAGATTTTCATTCTAACCTTCCAAAACTCATAATTCAAACCACAAAATAAAGGTGGCCTGTTAATTGAAGCACCCTCCCCAAAAGGTAGTTTATCAGCCATAGAAAAAAGATTTTAGGATCAAACTTGAATATTTTTCAAGTACCAAGCTCTGATACTAATTGTTAGAAGATATGGTCTTAAACGAGAGGGGGGTGAACTGTTTAAGAGGGGTTTTTGAAAACTTTTTCAAGTTTAACAATATTCTTTGTGTGAATCCAGAACAGGAATAAAGTTAGCCAAGAATTTAAGCAATTATACAACAAAGCAACAGAAAAACAATCGGTTGTTTCTTCGAAACAATCAGTTGTTTATATCAGCAAAGCTTAAAACATAATTTAAATGAGTTCAGGGTAAGAGAGAAATACACCAAGAGTTTATACTGATTCACTCTTAAGCCAAGAGCTACATCCAGTCCTTAGAATACCACTGGGTAATCCACTAAGCAATCAAACCAAATTACAAAACACAAACCACCAAAGTAGTGACCTTGAACCCTTCAAGAAACACACTACCTTTGGCAAAACACACCAAGAGTATTGATCTTGAACACCTCAAGAACACACAATACTCCTTGGCAA
>Ga0123342_1005639_pt1 | contig 17966 bp, 5 predicted proteins | sample Turbeawhitnodule_FD_89960 | JGI IMG/M metagenome (GOLD analysis project Ga0123342, IMG submission 89960) | Root nodule microbial communities of legume samples collected from Mexico - Turtle bean Mexico white nodule | ecosystem: Host-associated > Plants > Roots > Nodule | place: Mexico: Nepantla...
ATTTTAAAAACAGTTTTCAATCTTTTTCTCAAAACACCTAAGTATAAACAATTGGTTGTTTCGACAAAACAATCGGTTGTTTTAACTTAGTTTGAAAACATTTTACTTTCACAAAGATTGAGATTGCCTATGCTTTAGATTTAATCAAAGGGTGAATTACAACATATAAACTACCCCAAAACTAAGCTAAACCAGCACAGCAACACCAAGCACAACAAAGGCTTCAACATCCTTCAAAGGGTTTGGATTCTTCAAAGCTTGAACACCATTTGCTTCAACAGGCTCTACTCGCAGGCACTCCGCGTAACACTCCATGGCAATCTTTTGATCCACGTGGATTGTTAAGAAGTCGCCCGACAAGGAGAGAAACTTCATTGCAAGATGCGAAGTAGACACGATCGCTCCCAGCTTGTTAAGGAACGACCGCCCCAGCAGGATGTTATAAGAGGTATTGGCATCAATAACCAAATACCTGATCTTCAAATTTTTGCTTGCTTTGTCTAGGCCGAAGGTCATGTACAACTCGATGTACCCCTTCGTGCCTACTCGTTCGCCCGAGAAACCAATCACATGGTCGTCATAGGGTGTCATCTCTTCTATTGGAATCCTCATAGCTTGAAAGGTTTTTCAATAAAGGATATCCACCGAGCTCCCTTGATCAACCAAGGTCTTTATGACGGTGAAGTTATCAATATTGACCGATCCATCGGGTCATCTTGCGAAGGTTCGATGCCCTTGAAGTCTTCATCTGTGAACATTATAGGTGACATCCTTGGTCGAACGGCCACAGAATTCACCTGATGAACAACACGCAAGTGCTTCTTCCGCGCACTGTTTGAGCTCTCACCCCCGGAAAACCGACCAACGATGGTATTTATGACTTCACGGCCTCTCCTTCGATTGTCCCTGGGAGGATCGTCCCTCCTCCCGCGGCGTTCTTAGTGACGATCATTATCCTTCAGCCCTGGAGGGGTGCGGTCCCTCTTCCTTGGTGCTTCCTCCCTGCAAGGGGAACGCCTGGTGGTGCAGCCGCCTCGCACAAAGCGGCACAAATGCCCAGCCTGGATTTGTTCTTCTATCTTTTCCTTCAAGGCCTGACACTCTTCGGTTGAATGACTGGTATTCTGATGATACCAACACTTCTTGCTACGGTCAGCACCATCAGGACTTAGAGCCCTTCTGGGTGGCGGCATCAGCTCCGCACTAAGGGCTTCCTGCAAGATCTTTCCTTTATCGACGTTGAGGGGTGTGTATCGTGAAAACCGGGGTCCACGATTATCCCATCTGAGATCACCTCGTCCAGACCCAGACCTTCCATGCCACTCCTTCTCGTCCTTTTTCTCACCGCTCGCTTCCGCCCGAGCCTGGTTTTGGAACTCGTGCAACTCTTCCAACTGCATGAACTTGGCAGCTCGGCACTTAATTTCATCCAAACTCGTCGCAGGTTGCATGCCCAAGCTATCTACGAAGGGTCCCGGTCAGAGGGCTGTCAGCATATGATGCATTGGCACCTTAGGACTGAGGTTCCGAATACTAATAACGACCTTCCCGAACCGATCGATGAACTTCCTTAGGGACTCTCCCTTCTCTTGGTGGAAGCTAACCAGGGCAATGGACGTTTAGTGATGGGGTCGACTGGTTGCAAACTGGATATCAAACTTGGCCACCAGCATTTCAAAACAATCTATCGAGTTCGGAGGGAGCTTCGTGAACCAGCTCAAAGCTCCTCCTTTCAAAGAAGTTGGGAAGACTCGGCACAAGACTGCGTCATCGATCGTATATAGACTCATGTGAGTGGTATACGCATCCATGTGTTCATCAGGATCGATCGTCCCATCATACCAGTCCCTATTGAATCCCTTCCACTTGTCCGGTAGAGGAGCCTCTATGACAAAGTCAGTGAAAGGGTAACGACAATCGGTCACATCGGTACCAATCGTGTTTATCATCCTGTTGGGGTGGGACTCACCATCCATCTCCAAAGTGAGGTTCTTGTTCTTCGGCTCTTTCTCGGTTTGAGGGCCGACAGCGGTGGCGAAGGACCTGCCAACCTGGTTGGTCGGGGCCAGGGACGATCCTCCCTCTACCAACTTCTTCATCTCTTGGTTCTCCTTTCGGAGGTTCTTGATTTCTTCTTCATTCTTCTTGGTTTCCTCCTCATGTACCTTCTTTATTTCGGCCAACTCCTTTTGTAGAGTTATCATCATTGTTGTTTGGTCTGCTTCCGACATCCTTTCGCTAGCCATGCTACAGGTTGATACCATCTACTACTGCTTCCTCACGCTATCCTCTCGGCCCCACGGTGGGCGCCAATTGTTCTCGAAACGAGTTCGGGGCCTAGAGAACGATTCCTTCTACCTCTACCTTTGGTTAGTCACTGACGCTCTAAGCCTCTTGTTTCTCCTTCCTCCCCTCGATCATCGAGCTCCACAGGCGGGGGTGGTACCTCCAGAAAGCACTCCAACGCTCAAGTCAGTCAGGGTGTCGGCACTCGGGTGTCAGAGTACTGTAGATAATGACGTACCTTTCTCCTTGGAATGTGTTCTATTTATATTATCTTAATGGGACTTCGTTGATGGGTCGGATTAGGAGGTTGATTCATGTTTAGGATTGTGTTAAACAACCCTTAACTATGGATTAACCATGTTGACTTGGTCAACCTATGGCTTGTCGCCAAGGGTCGGTCAGTCATGTGTCGTCATGTGACTTCATTGTGGTTGATTGGTTGAGTGGTCTAGTTCCTGGCCGACCCGTCATGGGTCACTCGGTCGTCCCAGTACAGTTTCTATTATTGTTAAATGGTTTCTAAATTGGTATCTAATTAGCAACCAAGATTTTTTCTACCAAATTTATAATCTAAATAATTGGTAGTTAAAACCTTGGTAGCTAATTAGATACCAATTTAGAAACTATTTAACAATAATAGAAACTAATTTAGAAACCATTTTTTTTTTTTAGTTTATAAAATGGTATCTAATTTAGTTACTATAGCAACTAATTATTTTGGTATCTAAATTTGGTTTCTATTTCATTATATTCTTGTAGTGTCTTATGTTATTCTCATGTTATATTTTAAGGTGGGATATGTCAACATTTTAGAAGAATATGGTTGGATCTAGATCTTAGTTGAACATTATTTGAGTATAAGAAAATGGTTCAATTAGATAAGAAAAAGAACATAAAAACATTGTAATACCTTTTCAATATTCTATAATTATATTAATTTAATTATATTTTGGTAAATTAAAAAGTAAAAATATTCTAATTTTTTCTTTCATGCATATTTATTTCCTGCAATCTACCAACAATTAAAAGATAAAAATATATTTGTACAACATTATTCATTAATTATATTTTGGTAAATTAAAAAGTAAAAATATTCTAATTTTTTCTTTCATGCATATTTATTTCCTGCAATCTACCAACAATTAAAAGATAAAAATATATTTGTACATCATTATTCATTAATTATATATATGAGAAATTATTAGTTTTATTCCTTCGTGATCATATTTACAAGTGGGAACATGTTTATTAAGGGATTAGTGTGAGTAATGGGAGAAAAAAAAAGTGATAATTATAAGTCCTTCTATGATGATAGATATGTCTGAGGAGAAAGTTAAGGTTGATATTATTCTTCCTTTAAATGTAACAAATTTTGCAACTATATATGTATTCCAACTAGTATTAGGAAGGACTGCTAAATGGATTTAGATAATTTGGTGCATTCATCTATTTAATTAAATTGATGTTATCATTTTCGTTTCATACTTAAAGATAAAAAATAATTACTCACTATATTAACGATTTTAGAAACTAAAAAAATTATTTGTATTTAAATTAGTTTTTATTATTAATAAAATTTATAAATTAGTTTTTAAATTGGTATCTAATGAAATTTTAGCTATCAACTTTAGAATCTAAAGTAATTAGTAACTAAAATCTTAGTAGGTAATTAGATATCAATTTAAAAACTAATTTATAAATATTTTGAATAATAGAAACTATTTTAGATACCACTAATTTTTTTAGTCTTTAAAATAATATTTAGTTAATATAGTAACTAATTATTTTTGTATTTAAAATTAGTTTTTATTTAGTGATTTTTTTGTGAGATATAAGAAAAAAAATAAGAAGTAAAAATAGTATAATGTAAATAAATTATATTTTATATATACATATATTTTTAATATTTTTATGTTAAAAGGATTTAAATTAGTTTTGCAGTTACTAATCAAAATGAATGAGTTTTAAATTATTAAAAAATAATATAAAATTATTTCACGTTGCTTAAGATTTATTTATTTGAATCTCAAAGGTCAAATCTTTGTTTACAATTTTATCAAAACTTTATTTTATTTATATTATTATTATTATTTTCTAATTTTAAGTTACTGTCAAAAAATAAAAAAATAAAAAAAAAAAAAATATATATATATATATATATATATATATATATATATATACCATCAATTGAATAACATGATTAAATAAGATGGATTATAAATAATAAAAAAGAATAAGGTAAAATGGTATTAATAACACTTTAGAATAAAGATAGTACAAAATAAAGCAAGATTAGGAATAAAGATAGCATAAAATAAACAAATAATTAAATAAGACAACGTTAAGGATACTTCACCCAAGAAAAAGAATAGAGTGACACACATACTAAGATTAAACCTAGTACTTCTAGAATTTTTCTTATAATCTCTTTGCTTCTACCTTTATTTTGAAAAGATAAAGATCTCTTTCTTATCTTTTCGTATAGAAAAAAGATAAAACTTGTAGTTTTTTTAACTTTTTTATATTAATTCAATAGTTATTTAATATTGTTTCACCTAACCTCAAAATAATAAAATACTTAAATTACTTAATAATAATGTAATTTAAAATACCAAATTTAAAATATTATATTATAAGTCTGGGATATTAAAGAATCCCTCCTTCTTAAGCAACTATGCAAGAAGGGGATTGAAAGAAAAAAAAAATCAAGAAAATAGGTTGATCAAAAGAGTATAAAGTCTCTTACTAGTGAACTTCTAAATTCAAATAAAGAAAAAAGGTGTGACAATAGATCAACTAAGACTGGGAAAAAGTACATTTTTTTTTTCTTTTTATAATCCAATTCTCATCAATCACGTAGTGGACTTGTAATGAACCTAGTACATGGTGAAGTAAGTCTTGAGTGAAACAATTGGTCATTCTCGTAAAATGAACACTAAGTGAATACAATGTCTATGTTATAGTTTGGTTCCATTTTGTACTAAATTTTCATAACGAGAAGACAGATATTTGCATAGTGTGTCTTTCTTGTGTCTTGTATACCTATTTCTAGGAAGGAATTTGACTACAAATTCAATGCAGATGGTGTTCTGTCTTATTCCCTGAGGCAGAACAAAGCACACAAAGACAAACATAATTAAATTAAGGTACATAATTTCAATCTGGTAGCTACATAAATACATGGAGTGGTGGTAGCAACCAACAAGGCATTATTAAGACACTTCAACTTTGTTCTGCACTCTAAAATGTCCAGACATCATGAGTTTAAGCTAATGTATCAAACACAACCTTTTTTGTTTGAAAGAAAAATGTGAAACCTCTAAACCAAACACAGAGTTAATTGATGAAATTTTAAGCTTTAGGGGCATTTGGGTCCTCCTCTTTTGGTCTTCCAGTTATTGTAGCAAGGGCAAACCTGCTTGTTGCCATAAGTTCCAGGAGGCACACACAAGCACTTGGCACAGCACTTCTGGCAGAAAAACAGACACGGTTTCTTGTATTGCGTATTTGAACATCTACCTGTGCAGCGTGGGCCACATTCTGCAGTTTTGTGCATTCAAGAAACATCATCAGATTCCAAAACAAATACAAAAGAAAAAAAATAGAAAGAGAGAAGAGAGAGATATAAGTGTTGAAAATTTTTCAATCCAAGAATTTGTAGTTCGTAGAAAAGTGTTAAACTGATGAATAGCAGCTAGTGAATTCACTTGCAGAACCTACTGTATAACTACACTAATCAAATCTCTTCTTTTTAAACTAGTAGCTGTGAAATTTTTAACAAGATAATTGGTCCTCTGTTATTAGTATTACCTTGTGGTTTAAGACTGCCTTCAGTGATGCCACGCTGCAACTCACAAACAATAAGTTAATATAAAAGCGAATTGAGAAGCTTGTTGGAATAAAAATCAGCATGTGGGTCACTCAAGCAATCACTAAAATGTGTAGTTACCTGTTTTAGGAATGAAGGTTTAAAGTTCAAGGGTATAATTTCCATGGAAATTAATGCGTGGAAGCCAAAATATTGATACTTTTAGTCTGATGAGAGGCTTACAAATGTAAAAAAATATAGAACATCTAGAAAACTTCAGACATTGAGAATTTGGAAGTCCAACCCCTTAATTAGATGATAGTAAAAAAAGTTCCTTGGTAAGACAGATTCTAATTCTGCTTTCTTGTGATACTATGATTGTTACTGATTTGAAGAATTTTCATAGGAAAAAATTACGAGATTCTCACTAAGTAGATAGTCCCGTAAGATATATGAGTAATGTGATTAATCATTTCATCAAACCAAAAACAGAAATTCTCCCATTATAGCAAAAACAGAAGAAGAACTCACATTGGGAAAGTGGGTGGTGTTTTTGTCAGGCTGAGGAGGTGGAGCTAAGTGGGTGGTGTTTTTGTCAGGCTGAGGAGGTGGAGCTAAGTGGGTGGAGTTTCTGTGAGGTTGTGGAGCTGGAGCCTCAACGGTGGACACAACAATCTCTGCCTGAAAGCGTAATTATCGGAGTGTGTCACATAAATAAAGAAACCATGTACGATGATTTACACAGATTATGCATCCAAACCAGACGTTATGAAAAAGCATGCTGGAGAAATCTAATGATAGAAGAACAAAACAATAAACATAGGAGTTGAAGAAGCAACATTGTATTGTTTATTACTTATAGTCATAGCTAATGCACTAGCACATTCGATTCCATTCCTTAAACACGATCATTTTCTACTTTGTTGCCATTTCTGGTCAGAACAAACAAGATTAACAAACTAAATCAAGAATGGCATGACCCTACGCTAACTTCCTCTTGAAACAATGAAGTGTACTCTTGTGACCAAAAAATAAAAGAATTTCAAGTGGGAATTACAATGCAGAGCTTAGAAGTATCAGAGTAAGACTACTAAAGGTGAGGTTGGAGTTATCAGAAAATGAGAAAGAGAAACTATATGATTTGCTTTGGCTTACATGGTTTTCTACAAGAACAAGCAGCATTTGAACAAGGAAGAGCACAATGGTGCTTAGCTTTCTTCCCATTGCTTAAAATGTACCTCACACGGAGAAACTGTGAGAAGAAGAAATAGTGAGAAGTTGTGCTGTATTCAGAAACTAGTGCATATGAGATTTTGAGTCTATTTTATAGATGAAATGAGGCACTACATGCACTTAAATTAGCTATTGTCTTAGATGGCAAAGCAACACTCCAACCGTTGTTTTCCTAAAAAGACAAATACATTCTCTGCTTAGCAAACGCAATTACAATCCTTCCACACTTTCCACGCCATCCATTTTGCTAGTTGAATTATTTATGAGTAGGCATATATGTATGTATGAGTTATGTATGATTTCCTGCTTTTAAAGGTTGTGCATATTTGAAAATGTGATAGATCACGTTAAAAAAAATCATGTAAAAAAAATGAATTATCAACATGGTACTGAATAACTTTAGATATTCTGACACAATTCTTTAAAACAGATGCACAAAACATGTTCAGTGTGGTTTTTATTGTCACCTTGAAACCGAACATACTAGTAGTTTACCAAACCCTGTAACTTCTCAAATGAATGCACAAATAATAGGCAATATCATGGAGTTGAAAAGGATAGCAAATCTTAGTACATTGAGTGCATGTTTGTTTGAGTTTATTTTGGTGAAACAGTTACTTAAATTACCAGCATTCTGAAAAAAAATGTTATTTTCTAAAAGCAACCCTTTTGCTAAACATGCATTTTCAATCATTTCTTCTTAAGTATAATAATTGCTGTAAAATGGCAACCGAAAATGTGAATGAGTAATGACAAATGAAGAAAAGGGGTGAAAGATAAGAAAATGCCTTTTTAGTGGTGGTGAGTTGAACCACAAAGAGGAGCCAAAACCTATTGACAAGGGAGTTAAATGAAAATCAAAAGAAACAAAGAAAGCATAGTGAATAATTGCTGAATCTTACTACAAGTTAAAACTAGGGGCTGATGCAGTTGTTTCATGTGAAAGGTTAGTGTGAAAAGGACAGGTTTCCATCTCACATGTGCATCCCCATGTGATTTCCCAATGCAGCCTCAGAGTAACTAACTCAGAGTGTGACACAAGAACTATGAAACACCGTACACTAACCTCTCACCCTTCCACTGCCTTGTCCTTTATATAGACCTGCCACTATGAGAATCCTTTTGAGGAACAATAGAATTCCCGTGAACTAGTTTATGCATATTTGCTGTATTTTCTTTTACACCCTTTGATCTTGAAGTTGTAGCAGTTGTTTTTGCTGGTTTCTTGAGAAGTGACCCTCACATTTTGCAGCAATCCCTTTCAGCCATTGAATCACATCACATATCAAACAAATCTTGTGAAAATGTGTCGGTTTTTTGCTGCGGATAGAGATGTTTTGATCTTGGTATGTCATTGGCGATAGATACCATGTGGTCGCTTTTTATCACCGCTAGTCAAAAACATTGTTTTTATTATTATGTTAGGCTTAACTGTGCATTTTTTTTTTGTTATTAATATGTGGATATTTTTGCTTTAGTAGCTCAATTTTGATTTACAGAGTTTAAAAATAAAGAATTTTATTTTTATCCTTTTGAGAATGGGGTGCCATTTTCTATGCATAGAAAAATGTGGGAAGAGTTAACCGTCCATCTCAACCAGTGAGAAAGAAAGAGGGTTAGGTATTCAGTTTATTCCGTTGGATTGAGTGGTGAAGTAACATTTGTCTGTATTGAGCACACTTATAGAGGTCTTTGTTTTTGTCAAACCCATAGCGTTTGTGTCTATACTGATTCCATTTATGGAATTATAAATATATATTAACATTAAAGAAAATTACTATTCAATTTTTTTACTCCGTATTATTATTACCTTAAATCTTTACTTATATGAGTGATGAATAGTCATTTTTAAGTAAATTTTCATTCGATCTAGATATTTTAGTTATGTATTACTATCAAAAAGTTCATGAGGTTATAAAGGAGATTTTAGTTTTTTTTTTCATTCTTATTCATTGACATTTCACTTTTGAATATTTGATTTCTACAATGGAGTTTATGTAAAACTCTTTTCCAAGTCACACTCGTCTATAATATTTATTAGAAGTCAAACTATCACCAATTTTTCCTCATATAGTTAGAGGGACTTTTTCATAATCATGAATAACTAAAAAATATATGAATGACGTCTTTGTTACGAAATGGACTTTAAGCCTAACTCAACCCCATAAAACCGGCTCTTAGGGTTGAGGTTTACACTCACTTATATACAATGAAAGGCTCTAATCTCTAGTCGATGTGGGATCTCCAACACACCCCCCTCACGCCGAGACTGCCAACTCGTGCGTGGGACTATATATTTTGGGTGGTCCAATAGCGGTCCGATAGCGGGTGGCACGATAGGCCCAACACAAACACTCGCTAGGATAGGCTCGAAATGGCTCTGATACCATGTTACGAAGTGGACTTTAAGCCTAACTCAACCCCATAAAACCGACTCTTAGGGTTGAGGTTTGCACCCACTTATATACAATGAAAGGCTCTAATCTCTAGTCGATGTGGGATCTCCAACAGTCTTTTAGAAGAATAATAAAGCAATACAAAATAGGATTACAACTATTCACCAATAGACTAAAGAGAATATTTGGGTATAACTTGTACGACAACAACATGAAGTCAAGTTTTAGGTGTTATGTAATTATTTCAAAATACTAGTTCAAAATTGACAACCTTGAAAGTGAGGACAATCAACGAAACTATGATCCCTAACCATCAAATCTGACAAGACACTCATCAATATACCTCCAAGCATGTCAAGATATCTTCACAAATTGTTAATCTAGAAAAAGGACCCCAAACAACCTACAACAACCTCTACACCTCAATTGAATATTTTCACACACAAAAACAATTATGATCATTATCCTTTCACTCTCAAAGTCGTTGTAGTTAACCTCCACTCAAGTGGAAGTGTCCCAACATCAAGAAGTACAATGGATTGCTGACCTAGATGCATTTACAAACCTATATGATTAGGGTGAATCTTTTCTTTGATGACTTTGTTGTTCATTGTAGAATCTCCCATGTATGCTAACAACTTTATAGTGAAATTATACATTATCATGCAACTTGATAGACCAATTCCAAACAACTTTTTCAAAGCTTACAACACGATTTGTAGTTAGTCAACATATGATAACTAACTCAGTAATGTTGAACAACATAAAGTAAGGAGAAACATAATCACTCCACCAATTTATGGATTTCTTCGTAAAGACATCACTGTATTTTGGATCTTCACCTAAATGTGACCATGCATGCAATGTTAACAAGCTTGCATCAGGGTCTTTTTTCAAAATAACTTGTTCACTAATCCTACAAAAGGTATAGATGAGCTTTGATAACAAGTTATAAGGTATATAATTATAGAAGAAAATATTGAGATGAGAAAACAAATAAGAAAATGCATAGCAGTGTCCTCATTCTTTTCAACATTAGAAGCTTAGAGCAAAATGTGTCGACATGCGAAAACATATACTCTGCCTAGTGTGAGTAGGGATGTCATCTTACAAGAAACTTTCAATCTTGAATTACTACCAGCACCACCATTACTTCTTTCTCTTGTACATGTCAGTCACGCGAAGAGGTGTCGATACCACCAAAATATTGGTCATACCACCGAAGAGTGTATGCGAGGGTCCAAAATATAATTGAAGAATTCATATCATCTAAAACTCTCAATCATTTTGTCCAAAATGGCAATATAGGTGCAGGCTGAGGAAGAGGGGACAACCATGGTTGCGGATGAGGAAACTAATAGAATGACAATGTGAACAATCAAGCTCTCAACTAAAACCTAGAGTTGAATCAACATTGATGAACACAATTGTCAAAGTGTTTGCTAATGGAGGAAGTTCAAATTCATTTAGAAAGAGACACCTTCAAAGTAAACACAAATGATCTTTTTCAACTAAGATTTCAACCACATATCACATTCACTAATCATGACCTCACACATGATGACCCAGTTGTGGTCACAATTAGCATTTTCAACTAGCGAGTAAGGAATGTTCTCATTACTAAGGAAGTTCGATAAACATATTGCATTGCTCATCTTTTTCAAAGCTAGAAATCATGCGCACACTCATTAAATCATATTTGGATCCCTTAGTCGAGTTTGTTGGAGAAAGATGTTGGAAAAGAATGTGAGGCTAAGTTAAACCAATGAGGGTGAATTTGTTTTGAAAACTTTTTGAAAAGATTAATCCTTTATTAACTTCTTCGAAAAATTGTTCTTGTTAGAAAAATAAATGTAATTAATTGTGAAATTAAGATTGATAAAGATTGCACATAGAAAATTTATGTATAAAAGAGATAGAGAAAGAAAGAAAGATCACAAAAGATTTTATATTGGTACAAATCACAACAAGTCATACATCAAATTTATGTTATTCAACCTTAGAATAACTAGAATCCAATATTTTTATATGTTTAATACAAACACTTAACACATGTAAAACATATACAAGATAGGAAAACACAACAAGATCAACTCCTAAATACAATCAAGAGGATATGTTCAACCCTTGGATCACACCAAGAGGAAACCAATAAGTTTAACTCTTGAACACTCAAGAAGAAACCAACTGAAATTAATCTATCAACATATAAATGAAAGGATGTTACCCGAAATACAACAAAAGCATACACAACCTTAGACACAATTAAAATCTAGTTAAAAGAATTATTTGATTAATCTTTTAAGCACTCTTGGAACAACTCAAAAAGATCCCAATGAATGTTGCAATTTTTCTTTTGAAAATATTATCATATTTTTAAAAGAGTGAATCAAATGTTCTATTTATAAAGTTTTGAAAACGTTGATTAAAAACTAATTCAGAAGGGTTTAATCAATTATCTTAAGTCGATGATTGATTATTCTCAATAAAAGTTGAAAATCATTTAAAACACTATTTGATTTAATAGGTTATTATACATGTTAATTGATTATTTTTGCTTTTCATTTATTTCAAAAAATATCTTGAAACAATATTAATCAATTATTAAATATATTAATCGATTATTTCTTAGACCGATTAAAAGCATAGCTTTTTGTTTTCTATTTTAATCAGTTATCAATGTGGATAATCGATTATCCTATTTTGAAACATATTCAGAATAGTTTAATTAATTGTATTAAATCTTAATCGATTAAAACAAACTTAAAATATTTTTCACGTATTTAAACCTTTCAAAAAAATTAATAGGTTAATATTAAGATTTGGTTGTGTACTAAGTTGAGATTGTTGTAATTACGTTGTGCTTAAGACTCTCAAACACATGCAATAAAAGTTATAACAAGCAATACATCTTCATAATCAATATCTTCAAACATCATTATCAAAACATCTTCTCTTTGAGGATTGACATTATTCTTCAAGTCCAAAAAAAATTATACTCATGGTTGTATTGATCTTTTAACCACTTTTTGTACTGAAAAGGAACATCAGACTCTAATAATCTGACATATTAAAGATAAAAATATCGTATAATGTCCTCATTGGATGAAAGACACTCATAACACTTGATTCAATAGTCTCTACACAAAAAATGGTGATGAAATTTCCAAGGAAAGACAATCATATCATGACCCGAAAGCAACAAGAGAGTGTTATGCTTAGAACTTGAAAGTCATTCTCTATACTTAAAGAATAATAGAATTAAAAGAACAACCTATATAGAAATATTGGAACTCTCTAATATTCAATGGGATAAGAGAACTGTTTCGGCAAACAATGAAACAATATTAAGTTCATCCAAAAGGAGCAAAGTTCATTATAAGAAGAAGAGGTTGATCTAGGTTGCAACCCATTGGTAGGATAAATAAAGAGTCACACTTCAACATATTGAGGATGCTCTTTATCGTAACGCTGATTTGTTTGCTTGGAGTTTGACAAATATATCCTCCCTCAAGCCAAGCTAGTGGCCCAAAGAAAAAGAAAGCTCAAGGAAGCGTGTCACCAACTAGTAGAACATAAGGTTAACAAATTATTGAAATTTGATTTTATTAGGGAAATCACTTATACCACATGGTTTGTTAATATGGTCATGGACTAAAATCCAATAAAAAAAAGGATAATGTGCACTAATTACACAAAGCTCTACAAAGCATGCTTAAAAAATACATATCTCCTCTCGAACATAGTTCAATTGGTCAAAAAGACGACAAGGTACGATCTCTTTAACTTTTAGATGCCTATTTTGAGTACAAAATCAAAAAAAAAATCTCAATGAAGAAAAAACAATAGTTGTGACAAAATGAGCGAATTTTTGCAAACAAAGTCGTGTCCTTCGACTTCAAAAGTGCAAGAGCAACATATCAATTGTTGATGCACAAAGTGTTCAAAGAAATTTTTTTACAATACCATCAAGATTTATATTTACGACGTGGTCTTCAAATTATCCATTGTCATATTATACCCAACATATCAATAAATTCTTTTATAAGGTATGTATCCACAACATATAGTTAAACCCTAAACCCTAAAAAATGTGTTTTTTATGTAGTTGGAGGAAGTTCCACACATTTATGAGACGAGAAATAAAAGTTAATCCCAACAAGTGTGTCATTATCCTATCAATGAGGAGTCCAAATAATTTTAAATAAATTTAGCATATAAGCGGAAAGCTAGTTCCCCTCTTCATATTTCTTTAAAGGTTGGTACGACAAGTAAAAACCCTTTATTTTATTTTAAGGGCTCAAAATTTTTTGATTAGAATAGCAAATTGTTATAGTAAAGTACAATAGACTTCATTTAACCTGTAAAGTCCACGTCGGTGTGTGGTGAGACTAATGTAACTCTGTTGTGAGTGAACTAGTATAAAATCTTTGTGCCTTTTATGTTTTCTTTATCATTTGCTTTATAATTTTCTGCATATTATCCTGTACTAACAAGATAAATTGAAACAAAGGTTCTTTTTTAAAAATATTGATTGATACTTTTAAATTCTGCACATATCATGTAACCTATAAAAATCTCTTTTTTGTAATTCTTGATCATAAAAAACAATTAGTTAAATTTAAAAATAACTTGTTGAAATTAATTCAGATATTTATTTTTAAAATAGATTTAGATCTTTCCAAACTGTATTTATGATTTACAAGATTGTGTTTTAAGATCTGTGTATTAAAGATTTTAATCAATTTTTTTTTAATAAAAACAGATTCATTTTTTGTATAATTGTATTTTAATTATAAAATCAATTTGTTGTTTTTGAAAATAATCTGTTAAAATTTTGTCAAAATTGTTGTAAACAATTATTTGCAAAAATCTTTCTAACCCTCTTAAACTTAGTTTTTCCTTAATTCAACAATGCCAACGTGGCCTTCCTCATTCAGTTGTTACTAATAACAAAGGGCAATTCATGAACAGGGGATTCGAGCATTCGAGCAGTTACTACAACAACTTAAAATAAAGGACAAACTATCATCAATGGAACAACCACAAACAAATGATCAAGTAAAGGGGGTTGTCAATATTATCTAGAATGGGTTTAAGAAAAAGCTTAAACATGCTAAAGGTTTGTGGGAGAAGAAGATACCGAGTATCCTGTGAAAATATCATATCACCCCTCAATCTTTCACCAAGCAAACCCCGTTCAAACATACATGAGTTAGATGTCATTATTTTAGTTGAACTAGATGAGCTTCTTGATAAAGGCAATTGTTTGAAAAAGAAAGTAATAATGCTAACTAATGACTTAAACTTGACCTAATCCATGAAGTTTGAGAATAAGAAAAGGTACAAGAAGAAACCACAAAGAATTAAGAATTAAGCAATTGATGATATAACACACAAGTTCAAGAGTGAGTCTTCCACAAAATTGACTTGCTAAGAAAAAAAGCTGAAACTAGGATGGTCCAATTTGAATTGTTGATTCATTGTATTATGAAGCATACAAGCTAGAAGAATTAATCAACAAGTTCATTCTGAGAACATGAAATCCAATACATTTGAAAACTTATTACAGTTACGTAAGTACTCTTTCATTTGGTGTACTATTTTTCCTTGACTAGATTTTTATTCCAAAAGGATTTTTCCCAACGAGATTTTAACAAAAATATATTTCCAAAATACCTAGCTTCTACTATATATTATATATTATATTATTGATAAATCATTAGAAGCAATCATTAGAAGCGTTCATATATATTTCTATTCCAATTAATAGTGCAAATATGTTTAGGTATTTTATCTCATTAAATTGGATAAAATTTTATGTTAAGGTAAAGATTATCAAGTCAAAAAAACAATTGAAGTTAAAGCATGTGAATTCGAATAATTTTTTTATAAACTAAGGAGTATTAAGTTGAATAAATATTTTCGTTAAGTTAAAAGATAGCAAATCAGAAAAATATTTCTTTAGAGGTTAATTAGATTAAAAAATCTTAAAGTTAAAGATTATAAAGTCAAATAAATATTTTCATTGAAGCCAGAAATTATCACATCGAATAAATATTGTTGTTAAAGATTAATCAAATAAATATTTTTATTGGAGATTAATTAGATAAAAAAAATCCATTAAAGCTAAAGTTATCGAGTTAGATAAATATTTTTGTTAAAAAATATTAAGTTGGATAAGCTTTTTGGAATAAGTTATCAGTTTCAATTTTTAAAAGTGGGATAAAAACTTTGGTCATGCAATCAATTCAAAATGAACATTCTTGACATAACAAGTTAAACTGAAGAGGAAGATGTCTTATCATCTAATCACCCGTTAAAACTCCCTACCTTAAGGTTACGGCTAAAAAAATAGCTTGGAGTATAATCTTTTTTAAATCCTCTTCATAAGCTTCAATGTATAGGGACTAGCTTAGCAAGTTTGGTCTTTAACAAACCTCAGTCTTGTTTGATTCTTCTACATTTTCTTTAGTGTTGCAACATTCTCCTCAACAATCTTACATCTTTACTTCGTCTCTTATAGTTTCTTCTTGACCTCCTCCACTTTTGTGGTAAGATTTTTATTATTTGTGTTCATCCCTTCTATGTTTTCTCAATCAAAGATTATAGTTGCACTAACATCTTATTTTTTTACCTTCGGCAAACACTACAAGCTTCTGATTTGTCATAATCTTTTTTAGCTATTGAATTTTAATTAATATTTAGTTGTTATAAATAGTCATCTCTTTCTAGTAGCACATGATTATTATGCATTTCGTCATAACTTCATAGGGATCGAAGCATCTAGTTTAACCCATAATCTTTAGAAGTTCAGCATGAAAAATTAACTCTTTCCATCTTAACTCGATTGGCTTACTTGTTGACATGATAGCGAGTTGGTATCAAGTACAAATATGCAACATTAGAATACTTGATAGTCTATGTAACTCATGAGAGCTTCGTAAACTTAATTCGTAGACCTGACTCATATATTAGTACGAGTATACATATGAAAAAAATATATAGTACCGTACTAATTCAAAATTTCAACACCATAATTAATCAAAATAGTAAACAATAGTTTCATAATTCTAAAATAACTAAGTTTAACACACATGACTATTATATAAGTTCAAATTACACCAAATACATAAGTTCATACAATCACAAAATATAAATATCTTGAAGATTTTGTCTCTAATCCTCTAATTATATCATCTCCAACATCATTTTCTTCTTCATCACCAGCAAGCTCTTCCTCAAATGATAAGTGAGATCATCAACATTGGCATCAAAAAATATATTATCAAGATCAAATGCAACTAGAGTTGAATTAGCTGAACTTGGTACAATTAGGTCAACATTTTCGCCATCGCCCTCACTTTGAATTTCCTTAACCTCAACATTATTTCCATCTTCAATTATTCATTCATCATCAGATTCAATATCATCAAATGGAAAAGCAAAAAGTTTTTAATTTGTTTATTCTTGAGCTTTGAGTTATAGATGACATAAATCAAGTCATTTATCTTTTTCAAATGCAAACAATTTCTTCTTATGATATGAAATAAACAAATAAATATTAATTTTTAAAAAATATATAAGCCAAAATATAAAAAATTTAAAACCTCAAAGAAACATGACAAACTAAAATTACTATTTCAAATGAACTTCAATTATGCTCACACGTAGAAGAATTACAAGTTAAGCTCAAAACTTAAATAAAAAATCCCTTAAATTCCGGAATTCCATCCCTAAACATCTCCTACCATTTTCTTGGAAGCATAACTTTTCTACAATCTTTTGCATTTTTTAACGAAAAAAGTCATCTAGCATAATGAATGTCAAGAAAAAAAAAATTCTTTTTTGCAACATCCTTGACCAATTTTCTCATACATATATGCAACCATTATTTTACCTCAAGATCATCATTTATAAAATTAGCTTCATAGTGCAAGTAAGGATTAAGGTAATATGCAATCACATATGATGTTGATGTTAAATTTCACTACAAGAAAATCATGAAATAGAAACCAATTTTTAGAGACCAAAATAATTAGTTACAATAGGAACTAAAATAGAGACCGTTTTAGAAACTAAAAAAAAAATTGGTTTCTAAATTAGTTTCTATTATTTTTTATTATTGTTAAATAGTTTCTAAATTGGTATCTAATTAACAACTAAGGTTTTAACTACCAATTATTTAGTTTCTAAATTTGGTAGCAAAAACCTTGGTTGCTAATTAGATACCAATTTAGAAA
>Ga0123342_1005640_pt1 | contig 17964 bp, 12 predicted proteins | sample Turbeawhitnodule_FD_89960 | JGI IMG/M metagenome (GOLD analysis project Ga0123342, IMG submission 89960) | Root nodule microbial communities of legume samples collected from Mexico - Turtle bean Mexico white nodule | ecosystem: Host-associated > Plants > Roots > Nodule | place: Mexico: Nepantla...
AATTGGTCACTAAATTAGTTTCTATATATTTGGTCACTAAATTGGTTTTTATTTAATGGTAACTAAATTGGTTTCTAAATTAGAATCTAAATTGGTATCTAAAATTAGCGACCATGATTTTAGTCACTTAAGACTATTAGTTTCTAAATTAGTTTCTAATGAAGTTAGTGACTAATTTTATCATTTTAGAAACCAAAAAATTAGTTTCTAAAAACACTTTTTCTTGTAGTGAGACTAATTTGTATCCAAACAAAAAAAATTGTTGATCCTGATAATTTCTCCCTCCCCCTCTCCCTCCTTCATGTCTATTTCAATGTGTACCATAACTACTGAGAATCATATACAAAAATATGACATTTTCCACCTGTAGAACAACCAAAAATGGCCCCAGAAAAATACTCTATATAACTACAGGAAGTGTCTCTAGTATTTACAAAGATGATGACAGTAACAAATAATAAAAAAGAGTTATGTCCAAATATACAAAATACAGACATGTTGTAGAGTTGCTACCATGAGATGCATGTTAATCTAAAAATAGTTGTGGATGTGTAGCCCAACGAACCAACTTCTTAAAGTTGACCATGATGAAGGTAGAGTTGCTAATCACTTAGAAGACAATATTGAATCTCATAGCTCACACTTTCTTGAGTAAATAATAATATATACTCTTGCGCCCTAAACATTATCATTCCAAAAGTGTAAAATATTGGCTCTCTTGAATGGCCAAATCAGTGTATGTAAATAACCCTACATCCAACATTCCAATGTACAGAGCATAAGACTGTAATATAGAGTAACAAAGAATCCAATTCTGCCTATTCAACAACCATCCTCCTATCCTCCTAATGTGCTTCGCATGCATTGCACAAGCATATCACCACCTTGACCATTACAGCTAGAAATCAATTTAATATTCTCAACTATTACAATAAATATGAGGTCCTCCAGTGAAAAATAATTTCTTTTTCAAAGATTTCAGTCCTTCCATAAGATCAATGCATCTCAAAATATTTTATGTTAAATCTGCTAAATGATCTTTACATATAATTCACGACCATATATTTAATTGAGTCATCATATATATCTTTAAGTATTGGGTTTTATGAGATTCAGTTACTCTGTTTTTCTGTTTTAAGAGAGCCTATATATATCTTGTATTTCTTTCACATTATAATATGAATATAATGCTTTTTTCCTTCCATCTTATCCTTTACCCATTTTTTTTTTCCACCGCATAATCTAATGCGTCCACGGGACAATCACAATTCAATACATGTGTCATCTGTCACACACAATTAAGCAGCAAGGAAGATCATTGTGCTGCATAATGTGGGTCATGGATACCATATTCCAATATGGTATCAGAGCGGGTTAAAATCCTGCTCTGCTTTCGCTATTTCTTCTGTTCTTGTTTCTGTTTCTTGTATTTTTGTTTGTGATTCGTGATGGAAGCTAACACTAGCCACAGTAAAGATCCCACCTAGAATCCAAGCATATTAGTCAAGATCCCGCTCAGAATCCAGGCAGTTCTTACTATCTGCATGTTGGAGAAAACCCAGGAACCGTTTTGATCAATCTTCAGCTTGACGACAACAATTATCATCCATGGAGTAGGGCTATGCGTCGTGCACTTCTTTCAAAGAACAAACACAAATTCATTGATGGCACTCTGCCCGCTCCAGAAACAGGTACTCCTCTTCAAGAAACGTGGGAACGGTGCAACATGATGGTTATATCATGGGTAACACGAACCCTCAGTGAACAGATTGCGCAGAGTGTGGTTTACATAGAGGATGCGAGGGAACTCTGAGAAGATTTACGTTAACATTTTTCAAAAGGAGATCTTTTTCAAGATTTTGGATCTTCTTCAAAAGATACATTCCATGAGGCAAGGTGAACGAATAGTGACTGAATTCTACACTGATTTGAAAATCTTATGGGAAGAACTTGAAGCACTACGACCAACTCCTGATTGCAAGTGCAAGATCAAATGCAGTTGTGCGTTAACCAAACACATCTAGAGGTATAAAGAGTCTGAGTACGTCTTGTGTTTGTTAAAAGGTTTGAATGATACTTATCTTACTGTTTTAAGACACAAATCTTGCTAATGGAGCCTTTACCCAATATAAATCTATAAATCATATTTTTTCCCTCATCATCCAACAAGAATGGCAACTGGCAGGCAATGAGATGGTGAATAAAGGTAGTGTGGTGATGAATAGCAAAGCCTTGTTTAATTCGTCAGACAATCAAGGAAATTGGAAGACGTTTCGCAACAACACTGGTAGATCTCAAGGAAGAGGAAAATTCAGGTATCAAAACAATGGTAAGCAGTGTACACATTGTCACGGATTGAATCATACCATAAATGAATGTTATTTCAAGTATGGGTTTCCCCCTTGGTATAAACAAAAAGGTGAAAAGAATGAAAGAGTTACAAACAGTGTTGTGATGGATAAGAATATGAAAATTGAAGAGGAGCAAGAAAATAAGTCAGACGCAAATAATGGGAATAAGTTCACACAAGGTCAGATATATCAAATCATGCAACTTATCCAAGAAACAAAGAAAGATTCGGCGCATAAGGTGAACAATTTTGTGAATGATTCTTCAGATGAGAACACTGCGAAAGGTAAGAACAATGAAAAATCTTGGGTTTTAGATACAGGTGCCACAGATCATGTGAATTATTCTATAAATAATTTTTTGACTTTTCGCAGAATAAATCCTATTCGTATTAGTTTGCCAAATGGTTTGTTGCTTACTATGATGGAACAATAGCATTATTTGAAAACTTTTTCCAATATAACGTATTATATGTACCAGAATTTGCTTTTAATCTTGTTTTTGTGCAAAAACTGGTTAAAAATCATAACAGTAAACTCACTATTACTTCTGAGTTTTGTCAGATTCAAAATGCAGAATCACTGAAGATGATTGGATGTGCTAGGCTGAACAAAGGATTATATCTTATAGATACATCAAAGCATGAAGTCACTATCAATACTGCAGGAAATTTGAATCATCCAGATCAAAGTGTTACAAAGAATATTTGGCATCACAGGATGTCACACACAATTAAGCAGCAAGGAAGATCATTGTGCTGCATAATGTGGGTCATGGAGACCATATTCCAATATTAAGTGATTTATTCTACCATTCTTAAAATAACATTATTCCTTTATTTTCTAATTGTTCCTATTATAACAACCCACATACATCCCTACACTCTAAAGTGCATAAAATGTGACTTTTAGCGGTAGTGATTAACTGAAACCTTACCAATTCATAGATAACACATACTCCACACTAGTCAAGCTACCCTAACAAATGTCTAGTTTCCTCTTCTTCACCACACATTATACGTAATGTACTATCCATGACCATCCCTCGCTCGAGCAAATTATCTTTTGTTGCTACTCTATTTTGTAGCACCCTCCAAGCTACTACCTCTGTTGAAGGTAAAGTCTTGATCTTCCAAAAATATTCATACATTATTGTGTGTTGACCACTTAACATGTTCCTTATGATATATGATGATTTTATCGTGTAGGCCAAAGACTCCCCTTCCTTCCACAATCACTTATCCTTTCCTTCCTTACTCAACCCCTTACCCTCCAATTGTTGCATTAGCTACTTGATTCATTTTCCAATTAAACAAATTTCTCCTCCACTCCAAATTCTAAATCCAACATTATTCCTCCAACTTCCAACTTGGTTTAGCTTAGCTTTTTTGCAAATAGATAAGGAAAATAATCTTGGGAATTTAACTTTAAGTTCTTTGTTATCTACCCACTAATCTTCCCAAAATCTTATACTTTTTCCATCTCCAATTTTCCAAATGATGTTATCTTTGAATTTACTTCCTCACTCCTCTAGCTCCCAAATCATTTTCAAATCTCTTCACCAAATAGATTCCTTTGATTCTTTAATTGCCTACTTAGACTCTATTGTTTCTTTCCATAAACCAACATTTAATGTTTGTAACCGCTTGATCCATTTTTCTATTAATGTTATGATAAATTGTCTTATGTCTATTATCCTAACACTCTTTCCTCTTTAGATTCACATACCTTTTCCCAAGGTATCCATGCTATTTTCCTTCCATCCGTCTCCTATTTTCACAAAATTTGTCTTTGAATCTTCTTAATTGTTTTCATTGCGAAAATAGACATTTTGAAGAAGGATAGATGGGATAACGAGAGAGATTTAATTACAGAGCTTAGTAAGAAAATCATGTTTGTCATTGATAAATATTTTCCTTTCCACCCATCTAATCTTTTCATAATCTTTCCTATCACCCTTTCACAGAACATACTCCTTCTATGGTTCCCCTGTCCCAAATATGTAAAGGGAGTTTTCATAGTGGCACAACTTAGGATGTAAGCATACCTCTAAATCACATTATCATGTACTCTCACTCTTCCAATACTAGTTTTCATATAATTCACTTTAGACTAATTCAAAACAACTTAGAATAACTTTTATGAGTAATACATTTTGAGTAGTAGTTTTGCAAATAATAAAGGGTCATAGGCATGGTGTAGTATATTCATCTTAATCTCTCTCTCTTATTTCAATGTTGTCTATTAATTTCTTTTTCTCTGCTTGTGTTACAACATCCACTAATCCCTTCACCACTATGAGAAACAAGAAGGGGAGAAGGGAGCCATCTTGCCTCAACCTTTTGTTGTTTATCTTACTCATCTTTTTGTGAAAAAATAGCATAATTAGAGACATTAATTTTATTTTAGGGGCGGTTTAAAAAAAGTGTATGATTGTAAAAGTAATAGAAAATATTAAATTTTAACTTGTAAAGGAATTTAAATACTTTAAGCTTTTCTTAAAATTTGTAATATAGTATATTAGTTTTATATCTAAAGTTGAATATGCAGCTCTGTTATCCCCTTAAGTTTGCATTCATATAAATCTGCATTATAAAAAATCTGTCAGTGTAGTTTTGTATTTTAAATTGATTTTAATATTTTAAATCACATTTTACTCGTAAAACTTGCATGCTAAACTAGTTAAACATATTTTCAAAGATATATTGATATTTTTTAGTATCCATTTAAAAACATCAATTTACTCAATTTATTACAAAAATGTTCAAACAAGAAAAATAAGAAAAATTAAATTTTAGGTTGAATGTGAGTTGCGAGAAGCTTATAAATTTCGCGAGTAAAACTCCTTTAAGTTAGTTTCTCTGATTTCTAGTTGAGTATTACTTAATTTTAAAACAGGGTCAAACATAGTGAAGAAAGTAAAGTTGGTGTCATAACATGGAATGGTTTCTTTTGAGGCAGAGAAAAGGGGATGTGACCCTTGCTTGTGTTTAGAAGAACTTTTCTAGAGTGAAAATAATTGTTTTGGAAGACAAAAACACAAGAACTGAAAACTGGAAATAACACCCAAGTCAACTCATCAGCTTGGAGGAATGAGGGAATTGAAGGAGGAAGGTTAACTAAGATTTCAAGATACAGAGTTTGCATGATCGAAAAAGAAATTTCATGTTCATTTTTATTTCTTTTTCCTGTTAGCTATGTTTCCTAAATGACGTGAGAGAAATTAAACAGTCCATAGAATAAGAGTGCTCTATATCTTATTTGTATTATTTCTAAATTTTAAAAATGAGTTCTTACTATCAAGAAAAAATAGTTTTAGTGATATGAATATTTATCGCTAAAATTTATAAATATGTCATTATTAATATATTGTGATAATAATTACATTGTTATTAGTGTTTTTATCACTGTGACAATAATTTTAAATGTTACTAAAACTAAATTCTATTGTGACAATAATACTTATCACTAATAATTTAATGTAATAGTGACAATAATAAAATATTACAAGTATATAAGACAATAGTGATAAATTAATTGTGACTATATTTTTTTATAATAGTTGTAATAACAAGTTATTACAAATGTATAAAGCAATAAAGATAAATTAATTGTCAGTATTATTATTATTATTTTTAATTTTTATAAAAAAATTTCATGTTAGACATCATTATGCTATTTGACATCTCAGCTACGTTGACACTTCAATTAACAACCATAATTTGTCACATGAAAAAAAAATTATTAAAAAAAAAAATACAAAAATATGGGAGGATTAAACCAAAACTCGTATGTGAACGAAAATGATAATAGGTAGACTATACCTATTAATAAAGAATTCTAAGAACAGACTAGATTGAAGCCTATTATACCAATGAAAGGATTCTCTATGAATAAATCCTAAATCATTAGAATTAGTTGTCAGTATTATTAATTTATAATTAATAATTAATATCATTTTAATGTCAATTTTTATGTGCTAATTATTTATTAATTTATTTTAATTATTAATTATTATTAATTGATTTTAATTATTAATTATTATTAATTGATTTTAATTATTTATTATTAATAATTTATTAATTGATTTTAATTTATAACATATTATTATTAACACAAATTTCATAGTAATTCTAAAGTGGTATAGGGGAAATAATAAAGTTACAACTTTACCTCATTAAAGTCATGAGTTCAAATAAAGTAGAACAATTATTTTTTCCTACTAATATAAATATATCTAATTGAAATTTTGTTTTATTAAATATATAAAAATAAATTTATGACATATTTTAACAAACTAATAAATAATAAATAATTGTTAATTTATAAATATTTACTAAATGTTTTACTAACTATATTCTTATTTAAAGAAAAATAATTTTATTATATAATTTTTTAGTAATTATTTATAATATCTATTCTTAATTTTTTAAATATATTTATTGTGATATTTTTTTTTAGTTTTGTTACTATTATAGATAAATATTAATGAAAAAAAAAATAGTTACAAATAATATATTATTAGTGAGAAGAAAAACAATAATTATAAATAATATATTAACAGTGAGAAATTTTATAGTCAGCAGGAGTGACCATTGATCCGCATAACCATTGATCAAATTTCTGAAAGTAAGTGGTAGTTACAAAGAGGATTCACATCCATGTGTTTGTATGTACAAGTCCCATATTGTGCAGGATATTTAAAAAAATAATGTTAATAAATCTTTAGATCAAATCATTAAAATGTCTAGCTGGGTTCCGTAAGCTTGTGACCCAAGTGGACATCAAAGTAAGGGAACATATCTATGAGGCTTTATTGGGTATTGGGCTTGGGCTGTGGCTTGCGCAATCCAAGTTGGACTGCTTCTTCCTGCACCTTCATACCTTCTTTTCTTACCTCTATAAGTTTTCAAATTTCCAAAAATGCCCCTTTATAATATTCCGGATTACATAATCCGTAAACCATTTTTCAGATGCATGATTATTCTCCGGATTACATAATTCGAAAGTCTTATTTAACTTTTGAATTATGTAATCCAGAAGTTTTTTTTCAAATGAGTTTCCGAATTACATGATTCAAGTTCATACTTAGACCCATGTGACTTTTGCGTAGGCCAAGATCCCTCTGTTGTCCAATTTTCTCTTTTCCTATGTCTTACTCATTTTATAAAAATAGCCCTACCATATAAGCAACCCGACCTTATAAGCGATTTGTATTCTAAGACAAGGAGCTGAGGATTGTCGAAAAATCATTTTGGTTTTAAAAATAATGGGAGTATAGGTAACACCCTAGGAGTAAATGACATTGGCCAACTACTTTCCTCATCCTTATTAACTGCAACTCATAAATCTCAACATCCACCTCTCACATCAATTTAATCTTGAAGGGTATGGGCTCTACTTCTACCTGCTCCTTCCTCATCCTTTAGACAATAACAAATTCATTCTTAAAAAACTATAAAAAAAATTAACAAGTTAAATTTTATAGAATTGAAATGCATAATAAATATGACAAGATAAATACTGGTAAGAATAGCACAAGTGTTAGAAAGAAACCACAATCTAACTCTGCTCTACAGTTCCACACTCTTTGGGGCGCACACACTGCGCATTTTAGCCAGAATGGTGCACCCAATAGCGGAGGCCAATGAGGAAAGCCCCTTCGGAACGCTAACGCCTGACGACTTCTACGCGCGCCACTCAGTAAGTCACGCTTCCGAGTTCATCACCAATCCCAGGGGTCTCAAGCTCTTCACTCAGTGGTGGCTCCCACTCCCTCCCACCACTATAGTCGGAACCCTCGCCGTCGTACACGGATTCACCGGCGAATCCAGCTGGCTCATCCAGCTCACCGCCGTCCACTTTGCAAAGGCCGGCTTTGCCACCTGCGCAATCGACCACCAGGGTCACGGCTTCTCCGATGGCCTTATCGCTCACATCCCCGACATTAACCCCGTCGTCGACGACTGCATCTCCTTCTTCGAGAGCTTCCGTTCTCGCTTCGATCCCTCACTCCCTTCGTTCCTCTACTCCGAATCCCTCGGTGGCGCCATCGCGCTCTTAATCACGCTCCGCCGCGGCAAAAAGCCGTGGAACGGCGTCATCCTCAACGGCGCCATGTGCGGGATCAGCGCCAAATTCAAACCACCGTGGCCACTCGCACACTTCCTCTCCATCGCCGCAGCGGTGATACCAACGTGGCGCGTGGTCCCCACGCGTGGCTCCATCCCCGATGTGTCGTTCAAGGTTGAGTGGAAGCGGAAGCTCGCGCTGGCGAGTCCACGGAGGACGGTGGCGCGTCCGCGCGCTGCCACGGCGCAGGAGCTGATGCGGATTTGCCGGGAGCTGCAGGAGAGGTACGAGGAGGTGGAGGTGCCGCTCCTGGTGGCTCATGGCGGCGACGATGTAGTGTGCGACCCCGCGTGCGTGGAGGAGTTGTACGCACGCGCTGCGAGTAAGGATAAGACGCTGAAGATATATCCGGGAATGTGGCACCAGATGATTGGGGAACCTGAAGAGAACGTGGAGCTGGTTTTTGGGGATATGTTGGAGTGGCTTAGTTCACGCGCTCAACGCGCCACCGTGCACGGTTCCGCTTAAGTGGTACAGTAGTTTTTTTTATTATAAAATAATATAGTAAGATAATAATGTTGGTTAGGTCTGTTGGAGATAAGATATTATTATTCTTGAAAAAAATTGTATGGTTTCACTCTATCACCAACTTTTTTTCTTTTCTTCAGTTAAATATCAAAATAGAGTTTTCCTAAGAAAAGAAAGAAGGTTGCGATTTAATTTCAAATTATTTAAGAATTTTAATGTTTTACCTTAAAATTTGGTCTATAGGTACAGTATATATAATACTTATTCAGTATACTATGCCTGAGTGGTTGAATTTAACACGACTAATCCAATTTAATTTCAATTTGATATTTTAAAATTTATAGAGTCAAAGAACTTAATTTATTTTAAATTTTAGTTTTAAATAAATAACATAAATATATTTGTGTGGGATCGATAGATTTCCAAAGTTAAATTTAAACTTAAATCCAAAATTCACGTACCGGATTTAAATTATGGATTTAAGTTTGTTTAAATGAAAATAACATATTCTGAAAACGGTTATAACAAAAATATATGATGTTATGGATATCCGTCCTTACAGACCACCAAAAGCATGACTCACCCAATTTCCCTTTTTTAGTTGTTTAAACAAAATGGAATTATTTCAACTTTCAATTTGTAATAAGTTAGCATTTGAAATTTGGTCATTTAATATACTACTACTATACATGATTCCTTATTTATTTCACCCAATTTAAAATAGCAATCCCAATTTTTCATTATTTTGTTTCCCTGAAGAAATTATTTCGTCACCATGAACGTTGCCACCAGTTACCCATTCTGTTACTCTATGCCTAATAATAAAGTAAAGGACCTAATTTCTTCTTTAAAAATATGTTTTCTGTTATTTAACCACAAAAAAATAAATAAATAATCAATAAATGGTGTATAGAATGAGAATAATCTTAGAACTAAAATAAATTTTTGTTATAGTTTTCCCCTGTTAATGGTACAGGGTTTGGGTAGAAATAGAACAAAAAATTATATTTTCATTCTTTGAATATGAAAAATTTACAAAGATAGTTGACGGCTGTTTACAAATTGAACTCAAGGCCCTCTATAGAAGACCCAATCTGTGAAGATCCTTTTAAAGCAATTACTTCGTGTACCCTTAAATCTTAGTATGCACTCATCGAGTGTATGAAATGTCATATATGCCCTTATGAGTTTTTAATTTTTACCCTACTCTTTTCTCCCTTCTCCTTTCCCACGCGTAGCCGTTCTCTGTTATCCCTTCTCCTTTCTACTTACGGTTTTCATCCACATTTCCTTCCTTCCATTTCATCGTTCTCCACTTGTTACTTCTCTTCCACCTGTGCTTGCATTTACGTCGTTGCATTGGCGTCACCGGAGACAAACTTTGTGGTTGATGCTAGTCCTAATCGCAACTGAGGTAACAATTTTTCTTAACATTCGGAATGAGTATTATGAAATTTAACCCAATTGTGAATTCTAGATTGAAGGAGGTATTTCAAAGTACGCTTTGCGGAATATGTCATAGAATGAGTATTATGAATAATTTTAATGAAATCTGCTTTCTGGAAAAACGTTTTGGTGGGATCACCTAAACTTACTGTTTTCGAAAACAAATTCAACATACACCTTCTGGAATTAGCGTTCTAAAACTCTTGTGAATTTTACAATCCAGAACTTTTCTGCACTTCTTTCGAAATGTTCTTTCTAGATTATAGAAAATACCTTTCTAAAAACACAAGTATGGAACCCATGTTTTCTTTTCTTAACATTTCTGAGACTGTTTCTTCCTGCACCTCCATATCTTCTTCTGCGATCTCCATACACAACATGAAAATACATTTTTGTCCTTCTTGTGTCACCCTCTTTCCAGATTATAGAGTAGTTTCCAGATTATGTAATTTGGAAACTCATATGAAAAAAGACTTCCGTTTAACTTCCGAATTATGTAATCCAGAGAATAATCATGCATCTGAAAAATGGCTTCCAGATTATGTAATCCGGTAGCTAATTACAAATCTGAAAAATGACTTCTGAATTACGTAATTCGAAATATTATAAAGGAGCATTTTTGGAAATTTAAAAATTTATGGAGGTGAAAGAAAGAGGTATGGAGGTGCTGGAAGAAACAGTCCATTTCTGATTACGTGTTTCATTGGACTCCGATTTATGACAACCAGAACTTCCTCATTTCAACCAACAAGACAACAAAAAACAACCATATCTGAAACTATCATCCTTCGCCCAACGACTTTCACAAAACACCAAAACCTCCACCAACCCTGTTAACAAAGTCCAATGCGAGTGAAACACCCATAAAACAACCAAAGTGGATAAATGAACCTAGTTATTGGCAAACCTAATGCTCAAAAACAATGATGTAGGGGGTCTCAATAGAAATACCCAATTCAACTTGATAACAATGAAAGAACCCATAAAACAAGGCAAATTCTTCCTACATCTCCATGTTTTTCTCCTACACTCCTATATTTCAAAAAATACCAAAATTAATCTTTTTCATTAGTTTATTTATTTATTTCCAAAATGTGTAATAAGGATACTTTCTGTATTATAGAATCCCAAAGTTATCATTTGTGATTTTCTCCATTTCAGATTCTACAATCCAAATTAAATTACAAATTTTATATTCTGGATTATATACTCTAAAATATAATTTTGTATTTTCAATTGTATTGTTGGAAATACAATTTTTATATTTTAAAATTTACAATTTAAAATTGTATTCTGGATTTGCACAACAAATTACAAGTTTTCTAGGAATCGTTTTAAAGAAAACTAAACAAGAAAGCTTGGGCTGATTGACAAAATCTTTTAGACAAATTCTTCCTACATTTAATCTTTTTGAACCTGCACCTTACATAGTTCAAAATTTCTGAAAATGACTTTTATTTCAAAAATAAAATCTAAAATTGAAAATAATACATTTCGAAAAAGTAGATTTAGAAAATATTATTGTATTCCAGAATTTCTGAAAATTCAAAAATTAAAATCCTATTCTGAAAGAAAAAATCTGTAATACCAAAAATTTGTTCTGACACATATTCTGAAAAAGGGAGTTTGAAATATATTTTTACATGTATCTCCATTTTATTTAAGGACATTTTTGTTTTTTCATACTTAAATTATAAATTGGATCGAGTGATATGGTGCAGGAGTAATTGCCAATCTTTGACATATACTAATGTGCTAATGAAACAATATCTAATTGGTGTCCAACCATATGTAAAAGTGAGCAAAGATCCTTAAACATCTTTGGTCGTGTTCTCCATAAAGTGTGTGGGTGCGGCTAAGAAGATGAAATGCAAGTGCAGGATGAGAAGATGAAGAGGAAGCGTTATAGGCTTTATTTATCTTTTCTATTAAGGATAAAATGATAAATCACCATCTCTATGGGCTGCAGGATGAAACCATGAGGGTGCACTGAGAATTTGCCATGAAACAATTATATACGAGATTTGCCTCTTTTAAAAGGATGCGTTTAAAAAAGACCTTGTATGGCTAGTTTTTTTTTAAATAAGTTGGGCCTTTGGTTAGGCTTGGGATTCTTTCTTCCTACACCTCCATATCTTCTTGTGTCACCCCATACTAAATGTAAAATTACCGTTTTATCCTTTTTTGTGTCACCCCATACATAGAAGATGTTTTTGAATCCAGAAGTGTTCTTGAGATTTATAAAATATGGAATTCTTTTTTGATTTGAAATAAGCCTATGGATTATGTAATCTAAAAGCTAATCACGTATCTGAAAAAAAGACTTCCGAATTACATAATTCGGAAGCTAATCTTATGTATAAAAAAAACTTCTAGATTATGTAATCCAGAAGCTAATCACAAAAGGCTTTCAGATTAAATAATCTGAAAGCTAATTCTGGATCTAGAAAAAGACTTCCGGATTATGTAATCCAAAATATTAAAAAAGAGTATTTTTAGAATAAAAAAAACTTATGGGAGTGGCACAAGAAGGTATGGAGGTGCATGAAGAAGCAGCATAGGATTGGTCAACTGGTTTCTATGCAATTTGGGCAGTTAGAATATGACCTAATCCATTTTGAAAGCCTGAAAAGTAGCACTAACTAACATTAATTTAAAATGGTGAAAAAGAATGAAGCAAACAAACATAGAGAGGGAAAGTAAGAAAGGAAACCTTCTTGATGAAAAGTTTAGATTGGTTTCATTGTTGGACAGTTGAAGATTATTAAGTCAAAAGCTAAAGCAAAATAGTTGAAGAAATTTACTTAATTTCGCCTAAGAATTTGAGGAATTTTCAGCAAATCATGTTTTAATTTTATGCACCGCACTAATATAGTTATAATTAAAAAATAAAGAAATAGAAAGACTCTTGCATAACTAAAATAAATAAATTATGACTGTAAATAAGTGGTATGACTATATAATTACAACCGTCAAATATTATTAAGATAAGATTAAATAAGAGACGAGATAAGTGAATAGGATAATTAAATAAAAAGTTGACATCAAATAAAAATAACAAATTAAATAAGTGTATTAACACTTATAATGATTAAAATTGCTAGTACAGTATATATATATTAATATTTAAATATTAGACTTTCAAGTTGGTTATATACATATAGTATAATATTTACAGATTATATTGTAATTGGATATAAATTTATGTTAAATTGTTTCTAAAAGGCACATATTAAAAAAAGTTACTTAGTCTTTTCTCATTGTTTTTTTCTCACGACGAAACCAATAATATATACTAAATTTATGGATCATTATAAATTTTTGTGGTTCATTTTAGATATAATGTTATTATATTTATTTTACATTTATCATATTAGGAAATTAATTTTTTTTTAAATAATAAAGATAGTAGTCAATTTGAGTGTTATAAAAAATTAAATAATTTATATATAGATAATGTAAAAATCTTGTTAGAAATGTTCTCAACTAATAAAAATATTTATTACAGTCTTATTTTTCAAAAAAAAAATCATTTTTAACGATCATCAAATTCGATAATTAAAAACACTACAATTGGTCTTTAAGTATATTCATGACCGAAATAGTCACCAAATAAAGATGTAAGTGAAACACAAAGCATTTAGCGAATGAATTATAAGTTGGTCACAATTTTAAACTGTAATTGTGGTCGTTATTCGGTCACAGAAAGTTGGTCACCAAAATTCCAAGGACCAAACTAGTGACCAATTTTTGATAGCAAAATCAGTGGTTAAATCGGTGACTGATGTAAAAGGTAATAACAACCACCATTTTTTACCACTGATAGTAGGATCTCAAGGGCCAAGTTCCAACCATGAGTCAAGTTTGATCGTTGAAAAATATGTAAATGAGTTTAAAAATATGTAATTAATTTATATATTTATTTTATATTATAAGATTTATTTATTTTTGTAATTTTATTAATTTTAAAAATCAGAGTATTTTTTACACTTAAGAATAAAATGTTTACATAATTATATAATTTTAATTATATAAAATAATAATAATATTGACTAATCTAACTTTGTTTTATTTTAAAATAAAATAATTGATTAAATATATTTTTAATTTTTTAATTTTAGAGAATTATGTGTACGCGTGAAGATGGTGATTTACACCACAATTTTACATTACTAGTTTTGTTTTTATTTTTTACATTTTACATAGTTTTACAGTGTTATGTTTTTTAACAATTGAGGAAATTCAAGTTTTCAACTAAAAAAATCAATATTATGAGTTAAAAATGTTTAATATAATATCAATGAGTTTTTCTTAAAAATAAAAAACACTTCAAATAATTATATTTTTTATTTTATATATAAACTTGTTGTGTTTAATAGATATAGTTTTTAAATGTTAACATTTAGAAATATACAATTTTTTCAATAAAAGAAAAACATATTAAAAGACATATTTGAAGTGTCTCAATTCTTCTACAACCTTAAACATTTATAAAATTACAAAAATATATATAAACAACTTTGGTAGCTAATTTGATGATAAAAATTAGCACTTCCATTTAACCACCGAAATGAATTCAGTCATTGAAAAATAACATATTTGGTCGCTAATTCAGTGACAAAAAATAACACTTCCATTCAGCTACCAAATTTATTTCGTTAGTTGAAAAATACAGACTTGATCGCTAATTCAGTCGTAGATTTAACTATTTTTAATTTTTTCAGTACAGACACCGATTAAGCGACCACATTTTTTGCTACTTTCACTTTGTTCGCAATTTTGATCGCAAAACTAACTAAAAACATTAACACTTTATTTAATCGCTATTTCGCTCACAGATTGAGAATAGTTGGTGGCTATTTCATTCGCAATTTGCGATGACTATAATTCGGTCGCTAAATTCGGTAACTAAATTGTTATTTTCTTGTAGTGTTTATTTATTATAATCTTTATTAGAATTCAATTTTCACAAATCATATTCTTACATTCTTTTCTAGCATAACACATTTCATTATTGTTAATAAAGAGGAAATCGAACTTTAACATTTAGATAACAATATGTGTTATTTTATATAAATAAAAGAGAGTGTGTTTTATGAGAAATTTTGATTGGCAAGTGTGCTACTTCGTAAAAACAAAAACCTGTGTGGTGGGCAATGGGATAATCAAATAAGAAATATGTTTTTCTTATTTAGATAAGCTCATTTAAATTTTGGAAAATTATCAAATTCTCAAAATCTTATTATTAAGGTTATTACTACTAGTACATTAAAAATAATATGTGAAAATCTTATTTTATCTTAAAATCTTTTGGAATAGAGAAAAACAAAAGTGAAAAAGTGGAATAGAGAAAAGCAAAAGTGAAAAAGTGAAAATTTGTGCATCTTTCTTCATGTGCACAAATTGAAACAAATTCGTCTCTGCGCTCCCCCCCTCATCTCTACCATGCGTCACATGCCTATTGCAACTTTCGCGCTCTCCCATTCTCATCTTTGTCATGTGTCACATGCCCACTACACCCTTCTCTCCCAGTATTGCGTCCCCATCCACTCCTACTCCTACACTTACCGTTTCATCCTCCTTTCCCCCACCTTCAAATTTATTACATACTAAGAGTTTCTACTAGAGTAATATTTTTCAACAAAAGATACCCGTTGAGTGCAATGGAAGGCACAAACAGAAGAATTTTGACGAATTTTGGAGAGACCACACAAACTCGCAACTTTCAGAGAGATGTGCGAGCCTTCAATGTCTCTCTAATGCTTTGGGAATCTACTCGTGACATCCACAAACAACACACATGAAAAAATAGGGTAAAACTGAAATTAGGAAAAAAAGAAAGATTGTAGAACCTGAACTTAGGCAGAGAGGTAGAGAGAATAGGAAGATGTGAGCAAAAAACATGAGCAAGAATATTTGCAGAGAAAATGTTACCGGAGGAATGGAAAGGTGAGCTAATAAGAAAATAAATTTCTAAAAAGTTTATTATGACAAATGTCATATTAAAATATATAAAATATATTTATTATGATGATTCCTTTGATAAATGATATAATAAATTATCTTATAATTATCATTGTGCCATCGATTCACTTATTATGATTGATAAAATATAACTATCATAATAAATCGTTATTAAATATATTTTTTTGTATTAGTGTTTTTTTCTTTTTTTAAATATCCTCTCACTCTAAACAAATCATAACATCTTCGTTCCCTATTTCCATACAAATAAATTATTTACATAAACAATTTTTTCATCCTTAAAGAGAAGATGACAAATAAAATGCTGTAAGAAAAATAGAGTGAATTAGAAAAAATGAGGGCATGAGGAAAGAATGTTGAAAGAACATTCAAGTGCATACACATTTTAAATAAGTAAAAAAATTAAAGCATAAGACGTTAAATTAGTAAATAAAATAAGTAATAGAATCAAATTACACTACAAGGAAAAGTGCTTTTAGAAACTAAATTTTTGGTTTCTTAAATGATAAAATTAGTCATTAACTTAGTTAGAGACTAATTTAGAAACTAATAGTCTTAAATGGCTAAAATCATGATCGTTAGTTTTAGATACCAATTTAGATTCTAATTTAGAAACCAATTTAGTGACCAAATATATAGAAACTAATTTAGTGACCAAATGTGTAGAAACTAATTTAGTAACCAAATATGTAGAAACTAATTTAGTGACAAAATATATAGAAACTAATTTAGTGACCAATTATATAAAAACCAAATTAACAACCAAATTTATTTAAACCAATTTAGTGTCCAAAATATATAGAAACTCATTTAGTGACCAAATATATAAATACCAAAAAATGTTCACTATATTGGTCTCTAAATAATATAATTTATTATAAAATATATATATATTTTTTTTATTATTTATTTATTTTATTATTATTATTTATTTATTTATCAAGTATAAAAATCAATACATTTGACATATTTTAAGATCGTATGTACATCATATAGATAACAAGGTTTGGTGAAAAAAACTCTTCAAATAGCTCTTCTAACTCACTCCCCTTCATATGCTTCCTTCCATCCTCCTCAACACCATCGAACCTGCAGCAAAGATAAAAATTTACATAGTTGCACCTACTATCATACTCACTCTTACTTTATCTACCCTCTACCAACTATGGTTTTAGTTCCTGACAGTGAGGCAAAAAAGATTGGCATAGCTGGGATAAAACCGCATAAAAAACATAACAAAAGGACTTCAAAGCACATGAGAGTGACACATATTATAATCCTGCAGCACCAGCTATGCTGTCATTGACAACTTATAACAATTATTTCTCTTGTTAGAAGTAATTTTATGCAATGTAGAAGCTAAGAGTTGTTGTCAATCATTACAAAAGATTCAAACAAGGCACTTGAAAAGTAAAAAGCTTAATCTATCGTGTGAACTTTATTCCATGAAGAGCTAGTGCTTAGTGGTGTACCATGTGAGCTTTTGATGCTAGCTATAACAATAATCATCTACCTGTCAAAAAATATAAAATAAAATTTATTAGCAAGATTGAAATTTAAAAATATATATAGAATAGTGTAACAA
>Ga0123342_1005641_pt1 | contig 17957 bp, 11 predicted proteins | sample Turbeawhitnodule_FD_89960 | JGI IMG/M metagenome (GOLD analysis project Ga0123342, IMG submission 89960) | Root nodule microbial communities of legume samples collected from Mexico - Turtle bean Mexico white nodule | ecosystem: Host-associated > Plants > Roots > Nodule | place: Mexico: Nepantla...
ATATAATATAATATAATCAATTATCTATTATATATAATTGATTATATATATAAACTTTATAATTTAATTAATTATTTTTATATTATTTTTTAGAATATATATAGGTATTTTTATTTTATTAAAAATATATTTAATATTTTTACTTTTATTATTAATATTTTAAATTTTATTGGATATGTACAGTTTATTTAAAATAAAATTAAAAAAATTTAAATGATTTTAATTAATATTTATTATCATTATTTCAAAAAATTATTTTTATTAATAATATTAATTTTAAATATTATTATTATTTAAATATTTATATTATTAATGTAGTTAATATTTTATTAATATATATAATTTTTTTATTTTATTATAATTATATTTTATATTTTTATAATTAATTTTTTTACAATTTTAGTTATATTTTCTTATCTTTTATTATATGTGGAGTGGATAGTTAATAAAATAGATACAAAGGTACTTGTTTGATTAATTAATAACAAATTTCATAAACAAAAACAATGACTATCTGACTTTCTCTCTTCTCCTCTTAAATTGTGAGAAGAGACTTTCAGCTTCTATCAATCCACTCCCCACTTCCAAATAGGGGTGCACCGTCACCAGGAATAATGCACCTCCTCATCCAAACAAGTCGTAAATGTGATGTTGTTATAGAAAGACCACGAACATCCATGTCACTAATTTGGATTTTGATATTGTATTTTAAGTTCAAGACTCTCTTGAATTGTATTTGTTTATTTGGAGTTTAAGTTTTAAAATAAATATATTTAATTATTTTTTAAAATTATCTAAATTTTAGGTGGATGTTATTTATATTAATAATATAATTTTTGTGTTTGATATTAATATGTATAATTATTATTTTCAGATTTTATATTATGTCATGCTCATTATGTATAATATAATGATTTTGTTTTCATGGTTATGGCGTATATTTGGATTTTGGTAGTAGTTCTCAAATTAGAAAATAATAGATTGAAAAGAAAAGAAAAACCAAAAATCTATTTGTTTAAATTAAGTAATTCAATTATTTTAACTCGTCAATTTTATATAACAACTAGCTTTACAAAAGATTTATAAGTTAATAAGTTAATCTATTATATCAAAAAATTTAAGTTAAGAATTTATTAATTAGTAGATAACTTATCTAAGGAGATATAGTTTATCTATACCTATATATAAGGGGATTCCCATTATGATTGGTTTTGGTTGTACATAAATTTGTTTATATTTTATTTTTATTATTAATATTTATTTTATTGTTTTATTTTGACTATTTCATTATTTTATAATTACTTAAATTTAAAACTAAAAAAAAGAGTTAATATTAAATTTGAAAGAAATTATTTAAAAAATGTGCACTATATTTATTTAAAAAAGAATGAGTTAAATAAAACTTTGAAGTGAAACGTAATTTGATGGCAACACCGTAAAAAAAAAATTAAAAAAACATTGAGAAAAGTGTAAGAAAAAAAAACTAAAACGTAAAAAAAGAACAAGAAGAAACATAAAAAAATTGTTGTCATCAATGAGGGTGATGAATGCGTTCCATTATGACATTGTTGCGGAGGAGAGGAAAAAGATTAAAAAATATATTTCTTAAGATTTGTTACTGAAATTTTTTATCTTATTTTTTCTTATTGTTCTTTTTTTAATTTTATATTAGTAACAAATCAAAATCAATGATTTACAAGTCTTGAAAATGAAACAAATGACATAATTGTTTTAATATAATTATATTTATTGTGTTATAAATTTAAATTTATTTAATATATTTTTTATTGTAATTTAATTATTAAAATTGTATGTTAAAACTCAAACAAGAGAAAATGTTTCTACCTTATTGTTTATGAGTAATATTTAATATTTAGAAGATATAAATGCATATATTATAATAATAATAATAATAATAATAATAATAATAATAATAATAATAGTAAAAAATTGGATATACAAACATTGCCCCTGTAGTTCAGTTAGTAAATTGTAAACTAATTTAAAAGATAATTTGATCAAATATACTTTTATTTTAATTATTTAAAAAGAGTTCATGCTATGACATCTTTTTTCTTACTAAATATTAATTTTAACACCTCTTATTATTTGTTACATCTCACTATATTAATTAAATTTGTGTCATAAACAGATGAAATGATTAACTTTATATAACACAATCATTTTAATACACTATAGTACGCACCCTTTTGAATTTAGATAATTAAACACAAGGAACTAAAATTCTAGTTCAGACAATTAGAGTAAGGATTAAATTATATTTTAATGTTTAGATATATAGTAGCTTGTTTGGAATGGAGGACAAATAAAGAGGACGAAGAATACTTTATGCAATATTTTATTTATTTATTAACATTTAAGGACTTACTATAAAATATACCATTTTTTAACTACTAAAAAGACCATACAGCCTTTAATAAAACAATGTATTTCATCATCTCTAAAAATAATATATATATATATATATATATATATATATATATAAAATTACTAAACTTATTTTCCACGATATTATTGTCTAATAGTGCAATAATTGTTTTTTTTAAAGTATCATGAGAGAGAGTTTAAAGTTTATATAACCATATCTTCAAGTTAAATTTTAAAATCTATAAATAAAAAATTAAATAATTTTACTTTTCATTTATCAAAAGTTATCATGTCTCTAAAATCTTAAATTTTATGATTTTTTTAATTTATTTTTCTGATAAACTTCTTTCTTCTTTTATTTCTTGAAATCTACAAATTATAAGATAATTAAGATGAGGTGTAACTCAATAAATAGATTCGTGTTTAAAGCAAACTTTTTTTCCTCTCTTAGAATTTTAACTTCTCATTTTTATTTTGTTTGTACACTGTCCTAACATAGTCACGTGTATGCTTTAACTATAAAATGCAAATATTTGCTAGTTTGACACCATGATGATATGTTTATTTGTTAGATTTAACTTCCTGAAAGTAGTATAGAGAATATATGAACATCTTAAATTTGTCTTTTTTTTTCTTAAGTATATTTGTTGGAGTGTAAGATGTTTCTAAATGAGGAAAATTAGTACTGGAATATGAAATGAGTTATGATAATATAAAATAAATTACTAAAAGGTTATGTATAGGTCAAATGAAAAATGTTGATGATGTTATTATTTGAAAATTTATTCGAATTATGGAATTGGATTAGATATTTTAATGGTTTAGTTGTTTGAATTAAATATAATGGGCTAATAAAAGTGTATGTTTGAACTAAATAAGTTTTATTTTGACACTTTTTATGTTTAAGTGTATGAATATTGTCAAAATAATGTGTTTTTTTTTTTCATTCAAGTTGTAATTTAAAGTTTGAGTGAAAACGAATTATATGAATTTTCTCTCATTTAAAAAAAATGTCATTTAAGTATCCAAGAGTTATTATAATAGTAAGTTTTGTTATTATAACATTTAAATGACGATAAAATCATATAAAATTACTTTCATACTCAAGAGACTTTTTTTTAATCTAGCATTCAATCTCATTGTTTTAAATGACTATTAAAATAATTTGAGCCTTATGCATTGTTTAATTGAATTTAAGTGAGTTTATTTGATGAAATATGGTTGATTGTGATATGATTTGAAAAAATAGTACTTGTTAAGGAAAGATTGCTGAACTAGTTGTGCATAACATAACATACTAACTTAAATAATTAAAGAAAATATTCAAATTCTATTGATAAGTTAAGTCATAAAGATAAAAATATGAGATGAGAAGAATCCACAAGAGCTTTTTAGCATTTCATTAAGAATAAGAAGTTATTATTTGATAAATGTGTGAGAAACTATTTTGTTGTATAATAATTATCCATGTAAAAATATGTTTGCCATGTAAATAACGTATATATGAAAAAGGTTTAGTTTCTAAATTCAAACTTAATATAAGATTTTGTAGTATATCATGTATTTATAAGAACATTTGTTAAAGTGAACATACAGAAAAAAATGTAATTATTGTAAATTAAAAAAAAATACTATTTTTTTATCAGCAATAAAAAAAAACTATTTTAGGAGTAATCAACCTTTATATATGAACTTAATGATAACCTTTCTCACTATACTTACTCTCAAGTCTGTCTATACAGAACTCTCCTAACTAATTCAGAAGAAAACATCTGAGAAAAACAATCATACAACCTAAATAAACCAAAAGAAAAATACTAATGCATTCATGATAATAACCTACATTAAAATTTATTATTAAATAATATATTAATACATAACTAAGTGTATGTTTGGGAGTTCCCGTATTCCATTATAAATCCTAAAATCACATTGTAAATTTGAAAATTTGGAAGGAATTATTTTGTGTGTAAGAATAGGAATAAAAGAAGTTAGATAATGTCTAAATACAAAATTAAAAAAAAACTAGAAAATGAATTGTGTAATTAAATTCTTACATAAAGCATAATTGGACCTAAAACAGATTCAACAGATTCACACATTTTATACTATACAACAAGAGAGTTGAGATTATGTTGAAAGAGGGCGAATTTAAGTGAATATTGTTTGAAAGAGAAAAAAAAAAAAGAGAGTATATGGTTTGTATTTATACTGTATATCTATTTATAGAATAGAAAGAAAATTATGATTGGGTGTGAGAATGGATTTGATCTGAATAGAAAATGCACCGAATATAGGCAATCATGGATGGGTAAGAATGTAAATTTTGAAGGAAGAAGTGGGGTCTGAGGGATAACGTGAAGGAAGTTATGCGCTGGTATGGTTGGTAGCGGTAACATGGCTGTCACCCTTGGAGAATGAACGGCACAGGATACCTCACTCGAAAACAAAATATCCCGCCCTCCATTATTACCATCTTAACCTCCGAATATCCCTCTCTCCTCTCTCACCCATTCCATAAATCACTGCACTCTCCTCATCGCATCGCACTGCATTTCATCTCGTTTCCCTCCCACCGCCAAACAAACTCCAAACCCTAAATCTCTCTTTCTCCCTTCCTCGGAACCATGAGAGAGATCCTGCACGTCCAGGGAGGCCAATGCGGCAACCAAATCGGTTCCAAATTCTGGGAGGTCATCTGCGACGAGCACGGCATAGATCCCACCGGAAAGTACAACGGTCTTGGAAACTCCGATATCCAACTCGAGAGGATCAATGTCTATTACAACGAGGCCTCTGGCGGAAGGTACGTTCCTAGAGCCGTGCTTATGGATCTCGAACCTGGAACCATGGACAGCATCAGATCTGGCCCCTACGGCAAGATCTTCCGACCTGATAACTTTGTCTTCGGCCAGTCCGGCGCCGGTAACAATTGGGCGAAAGGTCATTACACCGAAGGCGCTGAGTTGATCGACTCCGTTCTCGACGTCGTTCGCAAAGAGGCTGAAAACTGTGATTGCTTGCAAGGTATATTTTCATTCACATTTCTTTACTTCCTATTTCAAACCTTCACTTATAGTCTCTGCATTTAACCTCGTTCAATTTGAGCGAGTTCATTTTTGTATGTCTTTCTATTTTCGAATGACTTAATGCTCGAGTGAGGACGGATCTTCAGATCTGTATAGTTTATGTGTTGACGTTTCTGCTGGTTTTATAATGCCGTTGGTTGCCATTGATTCGAACTTTTTTTATTTATTTTTTTCAAAAACTGTATCGTTCGAACGTGATTCTATTGTCATTAGAATAGACGGTTATGGATCTGAGTTTCTCTCCGTCTTATGGACGACGACGACTTAGATATGAATGACAACGGATTTTTAGCTTAAGAGATGAATGGAGCATAAGATCCAGCATTCCAAATAAGTCGCAATGGAAGAATGAGTATGGTGAAATTGTTTATGTATCTGGTGCTATGAGATCCAATGTACATGTTCAAATCAACCTGCATAAAAAACTGCTGTTAGTTTTCGCTCCATTGTTGTTTACAACGGGTTTAAGACTTCCGTACTCTTCACTTTGTGCAATGACTGTGGTTTAGGGACCAGTCATATGTGTTTTTTGTGTCTTGATGAGTGGACCCTATATATTGAATCCTAGACACAATTGTTGAACATCGAGCCGCACTTCCCGGTTACTTGAATGCGAGGGAAAGGGAAATATACTCTTCTTGTTTTATAATCGTTCATTTTTTTGTAGATCTATCATAATCAAAGAATAATACAGTAGATCTGGAGTTGTATCAGTGTATTAGGAATTAGGATTTTTTTGTCATCTTTCTACTGCAATAATTGCTTTCTTGAATCTCAATTATTTATTTTATTTTATATTTCATGTTGACATTATGCAATTGGATTGCTTGTTTTTGGGAGAATATGACTGGGTGAGCTGTTAAATGTGTGACCCCTGTTGTCTAGAATGACGACAGGTAGGGACCATCTTATCTTTTTTATTTTCTTATTAAATAAATAAAACTTTATGAAATCTGGTTACTTTCTCAAATAAGAAACTGTTTAAATTGTTATTTTGAAAGTACGTATTCAAATTAGACCTTTAATTCCGGGAGCAAGTTGCTGCAGTATATTAATTTACCCCTTGCATCTGAATTCATAGATTGAATTTGAAAACACCTGCATACTAGCAATGCAGATTCATGAAACAAGTTTTGTTTAATTTTGTTCTGCTGTGAGTTACTACTTAGCCAATTGATAATATTAATCTAGGAAGCATGAATCTTTCCAATGATTTCAGAGAAAAACACAATTGTCTTGGATAGGGTTGTGCTAATAATGCAACTGTTTTCAAGCTTCCTTAACCCTTCCATGACAGACAAAAGAATGTGGTTGGTATGCTTTCATGGTCTTGTAATGGGGCTTCAGTTGGAATTGAATTTAATTGAAATGCTGCCATGTGGAATGTCATTTGTCTCATACCTGATACCTGCTGCCGGGAATCTGATTTTGTTTCACTAATGCTAAAAGTCAAATTTAATTTCCTCAGGTTTTCAAGTTTGTCACTCTCTTGGAGGAGGCACAGGTTCTGGCATGGGAACACTGTTGATATCAAAGATTAGGGAGGAATACCCAGACCGAATGATGCTCACTTTCTCTGTTTTCCCATCTCCTAAGGTTTCTGACACTGTTGTGGAGCCGTACAATGCCACTTTATCTGTACACCAACTGGTTGAAAATGCAGATGAGTGCATGGTTCTTGATAATGAAGCTCTTTATGACATTTGCTTTAGGACATTGAAACTCAGCACCCCTAGCTGTAAGCATTGTCTTGTAGTGACGCATTTGTTCTCAGATTAGGCATACAATTAATAATTTTTGCTGATTTATCTCCTCATGGTTAATTGCAGTTGGCGATCTCAACCATCTTATTTCTGCAACCATGAGTGGGGTTACATGTTGTCTGAGGTTTCCTGGACAACTGAACTCTGACCTCAGGAAGCTGGCTGTCAATCTGATTCCATTTCCCCGTCTTCACTTCTTTATGGTGGGGTTTGCACCTCTCACTTCTCGTGGGTCTCAGCAGTATGTCTCCCTTACGGTCCCAGAGCTGACTCAGCAAATGTGGGATGCCAAAAATATGATGTGTGCTGCTGATCCTCGACATGGCCGATACTTGACTGCCTCTGCTATGTTCAGGGGAAAGATGAGCACCAAAGAGGTGGATGAACAGATGATCAATGTTCAGAACAAGAACTCGTCATACTTTGTTGAATGGATTCCCAACAATGTGAAGTCCAGTGTGTGTGATATTCCTCCCAAGAATTTAAAGATGTCATCCACTTTTATTGGGAACTCAACATCAATTCAAGAGATGTTTAGGAGGGTGAGTGAGCAGTTCACTGCTATGTACAGGCGCAAGGCCTTTTTGCATTGGTACACTGGGGAAGGAATGGACGAGATGGAGTTCACAGAGGCAGAGAGCAATATGAATGATTTGGTGGCGGAGTACCAGCAGTACCAAGATGCAACTGCAGATGAGGATGAAGAATTTGATGAAGAAGCTGAGGAAGACCAGTATGAGCATTAGCTGGATCAAGCTTAGGCTATGCCTTATGGTAAACTACCAGTGCCCGATCTACCTTTGCTGCTATTCGTGTATCTACAGCCATATGAGCTTTTCACTTTCATTCCCATTTATCTGTTCTTACATTTTGCCAATTTCGTTGTTAAATGTACTGCTTTTGAATTGTTTGGAATGTGCGCGGTGAGACAATAGTCAATTATTCTATCTGTTTATCCAAAAGTTTCAACTCACTATTAATTATTTTTTAATTTAGTGCCTATTTCTACTCAATTTCCAAGAATTTACTTAAAATGTACTCAAAAGTTTATTTTGCACTGGCACGCAATCATGATATGGTGCGCTTCTGTAATTGTTTTAAATATCATATTTTTGAGGACATTCAGTTAACTGTAAATTTATTGATTGATTATGTTTAAATATTTTTTTTTTATAAAACATATTATTGTTGTCACAAATGGAAGAATAGTAAGATCAAATAAAACAACACAAATAAATTTTAATATAAAAGAACTTATATTTCTGGGTTTGTGTTGCATAATCAGTTGTATAAAGAATTAGAATATAAAGTTTTAATTTGAAGTAGAATACCAATTTTATTTTGACAGACTTCTAATAATGGAGAAGAAGGGGTAGTAGTGGCGGTGAAAAGGGTAATGATTGGATGATAAAAGTAATGGTAGTGAAATAACAATTAATTTGTCTGTTTTAGCTCTACATGTTACCAAAACCAAAGTTAAATTTTGTCTGTCACTTGAATTTTGTCTTTCGTTCTTCCCAAGAGTGTTTGGTGAAGAAAAGCGGTAATTATTCTATTCTATCATTTACTCCATTACTCATTGTTGAATCATCATTAGTTATTATTGTTTAGAAAGTCACCTCGTCCTTTAGACTTTTAAATCGATACTGTATTTACCCAAAAAAAATTGTTGACTTGAGAAAAATGATTTTAGACATAAATCGAACTCAATTTAAAGTATGATAAAGGCAACTAGAGTTAACCCTCATGCTATGAACCTAATTCACTCTATATCCAAATGCCTTCACATATGCAAGTAAGCAACGTGGCATCCTAATGGGTCCGTTTCCTACTGAAGATTCCGTTCGGGACTCTCGTGATTCCTCGTAACAATTATGAGATCATTAATCTTGTTTTATGAAGGTTGTTGTTTTATTCTTGTCCATCTTAGTCACGCATAAATTTTTTCCTTACCTGAAGACCATGTATCCTTTCCGCACTTATTTCCAATAAACAAAGATAATTAAGGTAGTTTATGCAATGTTTGAATAAAAGTTTCAAATTTTTAATTATCTTTTTATTCATTTTCTAAGAAGTTTCTTATGAGTTTAATTCACAAATCATTACATGTTACTCTGTAAATGTATTTCCTAAGAAGTTATATATTTGTCGAAAATGCTCTACATGTATAAAAACTATAACTTTAACTTTATTTAATTGTCTCCTTTTATCTTATAATAAATATGTTTCTCTTTTGTTTTTTTTAATGTTTTATATTAGGAAGTTTAATCCTGTTGTATCAATATCTTTTATATTTTTAATCATAATTATATTACAGGCTTGTTAGTTCTTAACCATAGTTTGGCGGTTACAGTTTTGTTATCAAGAATAATTATGTATTCTTTGTATATATATAAAGGACTCCGATACTTGACATTGTAAACAGTAGACATATATACTTAACAAATAAATAAATTAATATTTTAATTATTTTAATTTTGTTTTTTAATTCAAAATATTATAATATTATTATAAAGATTGTTGAATAGTATTATTTACTGTACAGTGTCAACCAAACTTTTTCCATATATAAATACACATTGTATACTTTGTACCAATGTGGATGTCGGGGCTTAACTAATATGATCCACTTTATACATAATTTGTTGTTGTGTTGGTAGTTTTTTATTTCTTCAAAGTTCTTTCTCTCCTACGTGTGCTCCGTCGATTGGGGTACCTACGATTGCACTCCGATGCTCAAGTCAGCGCTAGTGATTAGTCTGTTCTTCTAGGATATGAAAAACGTACATTTTCCCCTTTCAGAAGTCTCTTTTATAGGTTGACTTGGGCCTTCACTCACGTGGACCAGATAACCAGTTTGTCAAGACATGTGTAGTGGTCAGGTCGTGTGTAGTGACTTCCTGATATTACAGAAGTGCGTTTCGAAGTTTCCTTAACTCATTCAACGTTAGTTATAACTGTTTTCTCATCACGTACTTATTACATTATATTATTAATTCATGTCTTCAGTCGGGATCCTACCTTAATAATAATATTTTTCCAAACAACCAACTACGTCTTCTAGATTTTTTTTAACTAATACCACATATGGGTACCTTAAGTATTAGTTCTATTCAAGGTCACATTTTTTTCTAAAATGTTGTTGATGATTACAGCTGAGTTCTGAAAGATAATTTGACGATCATTAAAAGCGATTGAGTTCTGAGAATGACAAACAGTTTTATCTTCATGATTTTTATTTTTTTTAAATAATGATATTTTACACACAAAAATGACGCAACAAATTGGAATTATTGAAAGTAAATATCAACCTATTCTTAATGTGTGTCATGCATTACTTTTTCGAGCTAAACTTACACAAACAAATTTTGTCCTTCCCCTCTTCAATACGCAATTCACATTATTAATCAGTTTTCCAATCTCTTATTATATCTCAAAAATCACCCTTTGAGATGGTTTATAACTGGAAACTTGACCTCACTACACTAAAAAATTTTGGGTGCTTGGCGTCTTGCAACCACTTTATCTTCCAGGAGAACCCAACTTGATCGTCGTGCATCTAAATGCTTTTTTCTGGACTAGAAAAATGTACCAAAGGTTTTCTTCTTTTGAACTCCGATAAGGAGAATGAACCCACTATTTTTTCTAATCCTTTTCCAAAAACTACTTTCTCACACGGGTCCACCTCTATATCTCTAGATACACGTTTACCCTGTTCCGAGACCATTATTTGTACAGATGAGCCTATTTTTCTCCTATAAACATTTGTCATATTCCAACTGCTACTTTCTCAACACCTCAATTACCCTCTTCAAACACCACTAATGATGCATGTCAAGTCATTATTCCTCAGAGAAGGGTCTCAACCATAATTAGAAAACCCATACAAGAATATTATTGTGAAAATCTTCCTTCTTCTTCAACGGCACTTAATTGTCTTTATCCTCTTTCTTGTTGCTTATAATAATTGTTCTTCTTCTCACACTTTTTGTCTTTATATTTCTGCACAACATGAGTCTACATCCTTTAAGGAAGCCAACTAAAACAGTTTTGTAACTTGAACATTTTCATTCATTTGCCTTTGGTTCTTTATTGGCTTTCGCAATACCTTCAAAGTTTGCGAAAAACATTTTAAAAAAAATCACTCTCCTCTTGTTTTAGGCCTACAATTCTAACATATTGCACCCAACCTATTCAAGGAGGGTCGCCCCAAAAGCAAGTTGTATGCAGAGGATGCATTGACGACGATGTACTTGACAGTAATCCTTCTGGCTTCATATGAAAAGATTGTCCTCAACTCAACGTATCCTCGAACCTCCACCTGGTCTCCTGCAAAGCCGACCAGACAACCATCATAAGGCTTTAGCTGATCGGGGGATATTTGCAAATTTGTAAGCGTTTTTCAGAACATCACATCTATGTCGATCGGGACTCTGTGAACCTTCTTTCCTACCGTGACAACAAATATCACTATTGGGTCGTCCTCGTGGGGAGACACATCTTCGAGGTCGGAACTGGTAAAGCAAAGGGAGGGCTCTGTGGGATGGTAAGACCTCCTTGTACCTAGGGACATCACCGCTCGCTGATAAGTGCCTAATTTCAGTAATATTTCATATTAAAATATAGGCACTTATGAGGATTTATTGCTAATTTACATATAAATTAATCCTTAATTTATGAATTTATACCTTTTTACATTTTTTATGAGCTTTATTTGTTGAATAAAAGCATTTTATTCCCAAATTTGGTGTTAATTGCAGATTTTTAGGGAAGATTGAATATTTAGAGTAAAAGAAAATAATTTGAGACAAAAAGATAAAGCTGGAAGGTCCCAGAATGGAAGAGTAAAAGATAAATTTGGATCTTTTTTATGTTTTATCATTTAGCCCATTAGCGTGACACAGGAAGCAACCTAAACCTAGAAAACTAGGATAAATAGAGGGCTAGAGGCTCAACCCTAGTGTGCCAGATTGAATTGTAACCCAATTGGGAGAATGGAATGTGCTAGAAGTATGCGTGACTAATTCTACCCTTTGAGATTGAGAGTAATCTGCTCAAACTCTTATGTATTGAGGTGATATCTTATATATTAATATTCAATTCTTGATTGATTATTGATATTGTTGTTTTAATTTTAATTTTCCGTGACAAATTGAGAATCTTAAATCTGACCGAGAGGTATTTTTAGGGTTCGGACCTAAACAACAATACTTAACATATTTGAGTGCTAGGGATAAACTTCAAATGTTAAATTCCATTAACGTCTGAGCTTCGTTCTAAGTTGTTCTTATAATTATGCGAGGGATCGATAGTTAGGGAACATTGTTAAGGATTTTATATGCGAGAAATCGATATAAATGATTTTTATACGGGCATCAATTTCAATCGAAGAACTTAATATTGACATGCTAATCAAAATACATAAGAGTGAGAAAGATGAAACCTAATCCCTATTTTTCCAACTTGAAGCAACCAATTCTTTGGTTGTTTTCTTATTGATCAGTGCCAACATAATAATTAACTCTTTTTATTGTTTTGTTTTTATATTTAGTGATTATTGCACTCGATAATTCACTGTTTCTTATGGGATCGATATCCGTCCTTAGGGACAATTATTACTTCTGGAAAATGCGGTGCACTTCCCATAAAAAGTCACCACTCGCACATATTGTTTGCTTTTGGAGGTTTAGTTTCCACCCCACAGAATCCTCTTGCGATGGTGTTCAAGTCCCCATGGATTAGGGTTTCGTGTGTCTAATTCGTGGTTGTAGCCTCTCCTTTTGGTTCCTCCTGCCTCAAGGTATTCCTTCAAAAAATCCTCTTTGACTAAACTAGCCAATTGGTAACTTAGGGTTATGCATTGTTCGATGTTGTGCCCAAATGCCCTGTGGAAGTTGCACCAAGCATCTCTTCGCGATCCCTATAATTGATCAGTCTTTTGGGGAAACTTCAGCTTGTCCGCTACTTTTGGCATGTTTATGAGCTTTTTGCAGGATACTCAGAATCTGTCTAATCATCGTCTCCTCCCTGGTCTTCGCCTTAGGCTCATCCTTCTTGGCGACATACGGGACATACCTCAGATTCGTCCTCTTCTCGGTACGTGCTTCATTACTCCTCATGGAACGATCTCAATTGCTTTCCTTGTGCCTGGGTTGCTGTGATCGTGAGCTACCATCTTCTTGAGCACGACCTCTTTAATCTTGATATGGGCAGTAGCTCGTTCACGCACCTCAGATAACATCTCTGCTGAATTCTTGATTAGTGAATCGCTAAATGGGCTTGTTGTTATCCCTTGTACGAAAGCAACGACCACCATCTCTTCATCCTCGGTTCGAAGCCTTATTGAGACAGCACAAAATCTATTCAAGTATCCTTTGAGAGACTTCCATTCGCTCTGTCTAACATTGAATAGATCACACAGTCGTGGGGGTTGACTTTATTAGCTGAGAATTGCTATTTAAACATTCTAGAGAATTGAGGGAAGGAGGTTATGTGTCCATCTGGGATCCCACTAAACCATTGCAGGATTTTCCGTGTGAATGTTCCCATGAGCATCTTACATCGAATTGCATCAAACTCCCTAGAAATGATCATCTGAGCCTTCAACACCTTTAGATGACTTTCAGGATCTTCTACACTAGAGAAAAAGGCAATCTTGGGTGCTATGTAATGGGGTGGCACAGGCTCGTCCATGATTTGCTGAGAGAACGGCTTGGGGTCATCCATCGATGACAAATTTGGGGGGAACGTTCCCGGGACATCGACCCAATCGGTGCAAGCTCCTCCGCAGTTCCTCGTTGGTCTTGCACAACTCCTCATTGGCTTGTGCATGCTCCTCCATAGTTATTCGGGAGGCCTCAATCTCTGTTATAAGGCAATCTCGAAGGCGCTCTTGGTCAGCTCGATCTTCTGCTCTTAGTCGTTCTTGCTCGGTCTTGACTTCTTCTCGAATTCCCTTACGCTCCCGTCGATATTCTTCGATTGCTTCCTGGAGGACCCTTATGGCCTCGCTTCCTTCAGATCCCATCGGTCCTTGCCTCGTGTTCCTCATTATGTGAAATGCTTAGTTGCAAATGTGGGTGTGATCAAGTTTTATCGGGCCCCATGGTGAGCACCAAATGTTCTCGTTGGCTAACTTTGATTGGTCTCCTAGATAAGCTCCGGTTTGACTTGTCTATTCGTGATGCTCTGAGATGTTGATCTTTGGGACAAATTGGGTTTTACTTGTTTATCACACTCCGACGATAAAGTCAGTGAGAACATTCAAACTATAAAATCTGTTTCAGCTTAAAGTATTAAAAAATGCGTACCTTTACTGAGGGTCTCAAACCCCTTTTATAGACATTCCTTCAACGATTTTCATCAACCAGAATATTATTTCAACAACATGAATATAATCTCAACAAGAATATAATTTCAACAATAAAACATTTTTTCAACGTGCACCTTTATTTTCGGGTGCTATGCCACATTATTCCGAACAGTTTAAAGATATATATATATATATATGCTTTAATTAATTCCGCTTATTCCTTCTGTTATTTTTACTTTAAGTATCTTCTTCGTGTAGACTACCAAACATCTGGGTCGACCTTATAACATGTTGTTGGCCCATACCTGCCCCAGATCGAGTTGGGTGTAGTTTTATCTAACCGAGCTTACTATGCTTAAGTGCTTGAACCGAGGACTCGAGCACGTTTGGCTAGTACAAGGGTAAAGACCCTTCCATCGTTTTTTCAGAAGGAATTGGACTGAACAACAGCTTGACACCATGGAGGGTAAAAACCCTTCCATGGTTTTTTCAGAAGGAATTGGACCAAACAACAACTCGACACCATGGAGGGTAAAAACCCTTCCATGGTTTTTTCTTCAGATGAAAATAGATCAAAAATCACTTCCCTACAAATTGCAAACTTCTACACAATGTAGTATATTGAATAAACAACCTTATTTTCAATCAACATAAATTTCAAATAAATCAAATTGTACCAAATACAAATTAGACAAATCAACAATAAAATTTTACAAATATTGAATTAGTTGTAATAAAAACGTAGATTAGTCGTGCTCCATGTTCTTGGTATAAATCTCCTATCCAATAATTTAGAAACAACTAAATGAACACTCTCCAACGAAATGGTCATGGTACAAGAAAATGTTAAAAAACATAAATATTCTATATTTTTTTGTAACTACAATTTGTTCGTATACAAGAAACCATTTTTAATTCTTAAATTTCAACATTTTTAATTTAATAAACTTTCTATCAAATGGATTTTCAAAATTTATGATATTCATTATTATCTTTTGTTGGTCAAAATATATTTAATAATGACACAACATAATCAATCACTAGTGCAACGTGCCAACCAATTCTTTTAATTTTGGTATGCAAAATAAAGTAAATAAATAGTGTATGCATTCTCACTCAAGATAAAGAATAAATTAAAAGAAGTCAACTTGAAAAAATTTGCACCTCCATCATTATTTTTTCCTTTCACTTAATTCTATACTCTTTCTTTAATAACAACGAATTTGTTATATAGTGATTTTTTATAACAAATATGACATAATCTTAAAAACTTGAGAAGAAAAAGGTATGGATGAATGGGTAAGTTATATTGGTAAATAAACAAAACATTTTTTTAATTTACCCAATTCTTACCATATATACTTTAAAATAATTATTCTATAGTAGTATAAATCCCTGCTCCTAATTGAAAAATGTGTGATCATATTTATTTTCCCATTTATAAAAGAATCTTACGAATTTATATATTAAATTACAATAATAATTTTTCATTTTATTAACATCGCATCAAATTAAAGTTTTCCTTTTCTTTTAATTTCTTTAATTATTTAATTAGTACTTTAATTATTTTAATTAACATAATAAGTAAAATAAGATGCTTTATAAATTATTATCATAATAATATTTTATTAACTAAAATAGTTCTTAATATTTTAAAATAGAAAAATATTCATCCGATATAACTATGTATGAAATGTAAGTTGGATTATCCATTATAATAACATAACTGAATCCATGAAAATAAATTTTATTATTAACCAAAGTGATTTAAACGCTCTAAATATTTATGATTATCCTTCTCACGAAAATTAACCAATGGATAATCCTTACTTGTTATCATGAAAATAGTAAAATATAAAACAAAATTTAGAAAGCGGAACAATTATCCTTGTGGAATAAATAAAATTTTACATATATATTGTGGAGGTAGGAAAAGTTTTACTTAACCCCACGATGGGTGTCAAATGTTCCAACTAAGAGGAATGTCTCTCAATCAAAGCATGTAGTTGAGGTCGGTTAAACTCCGAGAGGACTCCACCTGCAGAAGATACTCTGACGCTCATGTGAGTAAAAACATAAAATATAATGAGTATAATGTAAAATATGAGGTGAGAGTAGTTTCTGTTGTGTGCCCATTGTGATTTGTTTTCTTTCTCTTATATAGGGTAGTGCTCTCCTCCTTCTCCTTGTATCTGGTCTTATTATTGGCTTAATTTAGTAACAAATGTTGTCTCCTCCTATTTAAGGTTGATTATCCGGGATTTCTTGATTTGCGCTAATATGACATTAATGTCCTTAAATATGAATAATAGTAAGCGATCTATTCATATGCAATATCAGGCTCGGCAATGATACTACAACCCCTAGCCTGATGAATAAGACAATGATGGATTATTTTGACACCTTTATTCTTGTGCTTGTTTGGTTTCTACTCTTCTTACCAGCTGCTCATAATTGGTTTCTACGAAGAAGGATATATAAAGCCTCCACCAGCTTTCAAGCTATATCATCCACTTTTTTTGCAAGCTGCACAAATCTTTTTATGATCCTAACAAAGGTCCCGAATTAAAGAGTTCTTTTTGCATATTAATATTGAAATGTGAACTAGAAATAACTACATTTCATAATAGTATGATATGTGACTAAAAACCTAATCTTATGAATTATTTTTATAAAATTTATAAAATTAAATTAAACTTAAAAGTACCTTTCTTAATATTTCTTATAATATATATACTATTTAGAATCTATTGTATAAGTTTGGTTTTTTCATAATGAAACTTAAAGTTCACTTAATAGTTACTCCCTCTTTATTAAAGTTTTTTATAACCTATCCAAACTCTTCTAATTTATGTTGATGATGTGACATTAATCGGTAATGATATGGTTGAAAATTATGGTGTGAAAGCACATTTTCATGCTCAGTTTCACATCAAGGATCTCAGCCCTCTCAAATTTCTTTTTCTTGAATTTGCTCTGTCTCAATCTGGTTTTATCCTTAATGAACATAAATATTGTTTGCTGCTACTTTCTGAACATGGACTAACAGATTGTAAACCTGTGAGCAAACCAATTGATGCTTTTTAAGCTTTATGTTTCTGAAGGTCTTCTTTTGGATGGTCCCCCACTACTTATCTATGGCTTATTGGTTCTCTTCTTTACATAACAAATACTATACCTGATATTGCTTCTATTCTTACTCCTTTTTCTATTTAAGTAATACTCACTCTGCATTATACTACACCTCATATTGGTTGATATCTTTTTTCTTTGTAATCAAAATTAGATTTCAGGTTTGTTAGTTCTTAAATGTATTTTGGTGGTCACAGTTTGTTTACCAATAACATCTATATATATATATATATATATATATATATATATATATATATATATATATATATATAT
>Ga0123342_1005642_pt1 | contig 17955 bp, 18 predicted proteins | sample Turbeawhitnodule_FD_89960 | JGI IMG/M metagenome (GOLD analysis project Ga0123342, IMG submission 89960) | Root nodule microbial communities of legume samples collected from Mexico - Turtle bean Mexico white nodule | ecosystem: Host-associated > Plants > Roots > Nodule | place: Mexico: Nepantla...
AATAAAATATGAAATATTTTGTAAAATTTAATTTAACTAAATTTTTATACTATTTTTATTAATATATATAGGCATTTTTATTTTATTAGAAATATATTTAATATTTTTATTTTTATTATAAATGATAAGTGTGTACAGTTTATTTGAAATAAAATTAAAATAATTGAAATGATTTTAATTAATATTTATTATCATTATTTTAAAAATTTATTTTAAATATTATTGTTATTTTAATATTTTAATATTTATATTATTAATATAGTTAATTTTTTTATTAATATATAAACTTTTTTACAATTTTAGTTATTTTTTTTATGTTTTATTATATGTGCATGGGATGGGATAGTTAAAAAAATAGATACAAAATTACATGTGATTAATTCATAGCAGATTTTATAAAAAAAAATGGGGCACATGCGTAATTACAGACATTCATTGGTGGCTTTTTCTCTTCTCCCACTTATTTCTCTGCGCTTGAGAGAAGAAGCCTGCACCTTTCAGTCACCCACTCCCCCACTCCTTCATCCTCCTTTATCCCCAGATCCAAACAGGGGTGCACCTTCATTTCCGTCCGCAGGAACAGTGCACCCCCTATCCAAACATGCACTAAGACTAAGGTTAACTGCTTCTTTCTTTCCTCATGGTTAAGCTTATTAAAATAAGGATGATGATATTTTGACATGTTCCACTTTACACCCACAATAAAATATTAATATTTGTAATAAAAAAAATTCTTAATAAAAATTATAGACAAAATACAAAATGTTAAAATAATTTTCAAAATTAAAATATTAATATTTAATGGGGTGTAGGGTGGAACATGGGTGTCAAAAAATCATTTTTCGTAAATTAAATTTTAAAATTTGCAACACTTGGGAACCCATATTTTGACAACCATATTTCCCTTGCACCAAAATACAAGTGGCAGATATGGCGGCTAAATATTAAACAAATAGTATGTGGGTCCTACTTTTCGAAGTGGTTTTTTTTTTTTTAAATTTAGCATTTGAAACGTGGGTTTTTGGATTGACGTTTGTGAAGAAGCAAGAGCAGTGCATTTGAAAGGTAGGATTGTGGATTGCGAAGGAAAAACATTATGTTTGAGGGTTGTGGACTGCGAAGGAAGAATGTTTGCGTTTGAGGGTTCTGGATTGCGAATGAAGAGTTGCAATTTTGTGTGTGCTTAGCAAAAGAAGCAGAGGTTCGCCGATTTCGTTTTGTAAAGAGGGTTTTTCAATTGGGACATTTTCGATGGGGGGATTTGAAGGGAGAAGGAAGCATAACAGAGGTGCGTTGCGATTTTGAGGGGTTTAGGGTTTTGGATTGAGATTGCAATTTGGATTGATGTATGTTTTTTTGTTCGTTTGCTTGGGACTTATTTGTTTGATTATTTTGCTTTTGGTTTGGTTTCCAGATTTTAGCGTTCATTGTAGTGTTCTTTCGTTTGTTTGGTGTTATGGTTTTTGAGTTTTGAAATTTGAATTGTTTGGATTTTATTGTTGAGTGTTTTGTGCTTTGCGATTTTGGGACTGATTTTGGAAGTGGTGTTGTGTGGAGTTGAAGCATTTGAGTTTGGTTGAAAATAGTAGTTAACGTGTTTGATAAAATTATTCAGTGATAAGAAAAATTGTTGCAGAATACTGTTTGATAAAAGTATTGTAGTCCATAAAGTGTTGTTTTGGATGTGTTACTGAATTTTTTTTATTCTTTTGGTTTGGTGATTGCTAGAACTGTGACCTATTTTAGTGCAAGATTTATGCAAATTTTTTTTCGTTGATGGCATTTGCTAGCTGATTGGAAGGAGGAGGATTAAAATTGAAATAGTGTTTTAGTAGCTTAAACATTTCTGGATTGGTTATGTGTTGTTGGTCCAGTAGAAGCGTTGGGGCACTCCAAAAACTATTAGTCCAAACGATTTGTCTTGGTGTAGATTTTCCCAAACAATGCTAAGCAATTTTATTTAAAAAAGAAATCTACATATAATTTGTTGATGCATTGGTCCAATGATCCAATTGAATTGCCCATTGATTTGAAAAATCTGAAATTTGCATGACGTTCAGGATATAATGTCAAGTAGTGGACGTTCAGATGAGGACGTTTCTTATGATTGATCCTGATCTTGAGCCTCAACCTAAGGTTTGATTGAAATCATGATTTTTGTTTTAAAGAGACATGATGGTATATTTGTTTTTTCATAATTTTATATATTAAAGTGTATTTGTATTTGATATACATGTTCTTAGGCATAATTGCAAGTCAAAGTGTTTGGGTCCTGTGAACAAACACTTAAGTTTGAAACAAAAGTCTTATATACAGTCGACCCCATTTGGATGGTTTATGTTTTTGCGTGAGGAGATAAAATAGAGTCGTGGGCTTTTAAGTAACTTATGTAGTGCTTGGGTGGAGAGGAAGCAAGGTTGTTAGAATTAATGACCTTAACAAAAGGAGCGGGGGGAGAATTGTTTAAGGTAAGTTTTTCGCAAATACTGGCTAAGAATATAAATTAATGATGATTTACAGATCAAAGAATCATATCAGCTAAGAAAACAAATTGATTAAAACTGTTATCAGAAAAACAATTGGTTGAAAATATGATTTAATCAATTGTTTATATCAGTAGAGATAAAATCACAAGTCAAACAGTTTTTAAATGAGTGAGAGAGAGAAGATCACACAAACAATTATACTGGTTCACTCCTTACCAGAGCTACATCTAGGCCCCAAAAAACCACTGGGTATTCCACTAGGTAATCAACAACAAATTACAACAAACCACAACCTCAAAGAAGTGATCTTGACCACTCAAAAACACACTCCCTCTATGAATTTTTACATACACAGTCAAAACAACCCTCTGACTTTACAGATACACAGATTACAAGTATTCAAACCGAAAAACAATTACAAGAGAATATGAAACAGATTACACTTGACTATAGGAAATTACAGTTGCTCCTAATCCACTTTTTAACCGAAGCAAGGCCCAATGCAATCTTGCTTTCTTGAATCCAAACTTTCACAAAATGTATACTCAATCACTTTTCTCTCCTTTTTCAAATAGGGAGGGTAATCCTAGCTTTATATCTCTTCAAACTAGCCGTTTTAAGCAGTTAAACATGAGCCAAAACAATTTGAAAACAATTGAAAACAAACATAACAAATTTATGAAAAACGGTTAAGAAATTCAAAAATCAACCAGTTGAAATGTAGATTTAATCGGTTGAATTGGTTTGACAGTTAAGTCAACCAAAGTCAAAATAGTTCAAAAAACCCTTCACACAGGCTGGGGGAAAACAACCGATTGAAACGAGAAATCAACCGCTTGTTTTTCACTTAGCTTTAAAAAAACACTTTTCTTTTTAAAACCAGATTGATTCAGTTGTGAATTTGATTAAGAGTGGATCTAGCAAATTCTAAACTACCTAGAACTAAACCCTAAACTCAACAACAAAGTCTTCAAGCTATCTTCATGGATTTTGAGGCATCAAAGCTTCATTTTCAATATTCTCCCCCTATTTGATGAAAACAAATCCCTGGGTTGCTTTGGGAAGTTCTGTTTAGAATTTGGTACAACCTGCAATCACAAAAAGATGCAGGTACAAGAGGTAATCTATTCCAGATATATCAAGCATCACAAAACCAATTTCCACTAGGTGATTTCCAAAGAGGAAGAGCAACCAAATCAGTGTGAAAACCAATTACACACACATAAATGCAGTAGCAGAAAAGCAACCCGTTAAAAAACAGGATTAACCAATTAAAATATTCAGAGTGCAGCAATTTAACATCTATCTAAGCAGTTATCAAACAGAATAAGTGCAGGAATTAGATGATTACAACCCCAAAGTCACTTCTCCCCCTATTTGTATTCACAAATAGAGTGTAAGAAGGGATAAAAACAACATAAAGAGAAGAAGAAATTGTTATGAAAGCTGTAAATGTGCTTCAATAATCCTTGCCATACTGCAGCTCAAAAAGTTGGTTATGCACAACCTCAATTTGTTTATCTAAGGTCTAAAACCTTGTATCCATACTCTGGACCTTCTGTCACACAACTCATAAAGGCTCTTTTGCTTATCAGCAAAGTCATCCATTCTATTTATCATGAGTCTTTCAAATGGAGTCATGGATGTAATGCTCTCATCTCCAGTGGCAGCAACTTCATTTTCTTCTTCAGCTTGTGCTCCACTTGATGAGCCAACTTTGTCTCCTCCTTTGCTAATCCATTTACCATCAACTTTCGTAAACCCAATCTTACTTAGGAAACCATTGTTGATTTCACTTGAGGACTTCACAATTTCAGACAACTCCTCTTCCAAGTCCACTTCAAAATAATTCAGAAACCTAGAAATCAAAACAACATAAGGGTAGTGATAATCTCTTAACTTTGTAGATTTGAAATCAAAAGAACATAAGGGTAGTGATAATCTCTTAACCTTGTAGATTTATGCATATGATCTTTGAAGATATGGATCCAATTGAGCTTTACTTTGTGCATGATACAATAAATGAGAACCAGATCTTCTTCTGAAAGTATGGAATGATTGCTGCCCCTAGGTCTGAGCATCCAGGAGATGATGAAGGCAATGAGCCTCTCATTCAGCTTTAGCCCTCCTACTGAGAAATTTCTCATCTTTGAAAGAGGATTCTTGAGACAACTCTTGTAAAAATGCATTTTTTAAAATTCTTCACCCACTCCTATATTGCCTTTGTTGATCCTTAGTTCAGTATACTTCAACCCAGTTATAGCAGACCAAACATCATGGGTAATCTCTATGTCTACCCCTTTCACATAGAGCAAAAATTATCACCATCAAATTGAAGATTTGTGGAAAATACTCTTACGAAATATGGATATATGTTTCCAAAAATCTCTTCAGCATTTGCTCCTTCAACAAGTTTTTTACTTCCATAAGCTTTTGTTGCTTCATCCAGCTGAAGGAAATCAACTTTGGGTTATTGATTACCTTCCTACTTGTCTCATGAAGGTATTTCTCAATTTGCTCTCCTTCTCCAGAGAACCGGTTCTCCAAACGTCCCCCCTTCCTTACAACCCTGGTTTTCATCCTTTTTAAAAGTGGGTGGTGTAGAATCCATGGAGAAGAAATGAACTTTCAGCAAAAAGTGAAGAAGGACAATAGTCTTTGACGTGAATGTAGAGAGAAAATAATGGGTTGAATCTGTGAAGAAAAACAGCTGCACAAACCATGATTATATAAGGAGTTTCACAATTTTGCATTTAGTGGGTTATTTTCCTTGAGAAAAAGAAAATGTTTAGATGCAATAAAGCAAGTTGTCACTCCCATAACAAAATACACAAAGAAAGACCACATGCTGATTTGACCAGGCCTAAAAAGGATTTAATTTCCAAGATATGAAGGAATATATTCCATAAATGGCAGTAAGTGCACAAAGAGAACATGTTCAAAGCAATAATAAATGCACCATTGACCACCAACGGCTCTGAGAATGATCAAAGATACGAATCAAGGCACAGAGAAATAAAGCAGAATTAACCATAGTGTTGTCAGGGCTGAAACAATTGGTTGTTTCGTGAAAACAATCGATTGATTTTCTCTGACAACATTTTGAGATTAATAAAATCAAATCCTTCAACATAAACCAAAATTCAGAGATACAAATCAAAACACATATTTTTTGTATGAGAATAGAGAAGATAGATAACCAGATAAGCCATAAACTAATTGCAAAATCACTGAAGAAGATTTAATGCAATTTGTTGAAGTATATAAACAATAAGTAGAAAATGAAAAATTATTCTTCAAGATCACTGTACAAAATTGAAAATGTTTATAACACCAGAAGCAAAGCTATATCTTGAGCATATGCATCCATGTAGGCAAGATTCTACATGTCCTTCAATATGGAAGCAAAATCCTGTAAAAAGAACATATCAAATAACAAGATTTGATCCCTTAAAGAATTTAGGTCCTTTCATGTTAGATTGATCATAAGAATCAATAAGATTCTTAGGAATCCATTTGAATATACCTTTGGGAACAAGAATTTTCCTAGCTTTGCAAAATTTTATAAAATGGCCTCTCTTTAAGTAATGAAAGCAAGAAACAATAAGTTGTTTCAATTTTTTAACCGATTGTTTTTTTGCAAAGGTTGAAAAAGGTTTTAAAAAACCATTATTCTTACTCTGTGGATTAAAGCCAAGAATTGATTTTCCAAACACACAATTTTGAGATGCTAGCACACTCAAAATTTGATTTTCCTTTGGTGAGTTTATCCACAATTTTCACAAGATAAAACACTTTATTTTCAAGAATTTTGCAATTTTCACAAAAGCTTGAGTTACACTTACAAGAAGAGTTTTTATAAATGATATCAAGTGTTTCAAAATCACTTATGGAATTATCCAACTCTTTTTCTAAGTTTTTAACTCTTGTTTCCAACCAATTGTTCAAACCTTTCAATCAATTATTTAAGAGGGCTAGCTTATATGCTTCTTCATGAGTCTCTTTAAAATCCTCAAGAAGTTGATAATAGCTATCACCTTTAGATGAAGAAGTTGAACTTACACTACTTGAGATAGAAGCGTTTAGGCACAAATTAGGCTCTACATCTTCAGAGGAGGAGCTGAAGGAATACACTTCATTATCCTCCCAAGCTATATAGGCTTTCTTTGTCTTGCCTCTTCACTGTTTGGACATTCTGCTTTGATATGTCCCTGCTCACCACATCCAAAGCATGTATACTTATTAGTATTGAAATCACTTAGTTTCTTGGAATTGTACCTTTTGGAAGATTGGTATTTGTTGCTGTTCTTTCTCAAGAATTTGCTAAAATTCTTTGACATCAAGCTGAGTGTATCTTCCTCACTATCACTTGAGTCTTGACACCTTCTATGTCCATCTGTTTTCAGAGCTATGTCTTTACTATGCTTGTCCTCATTCTCTTGGACAAAAAATCAATTCATTTCTAATTCGTGCTCCATCAGCTTTCCAAACAAAGAGGTTGTTGACATTGAGGTTAGATATTTTGATTCTGATATGACAATAACTTTTGGTTGCCATGTTCTGTCTAGACATTTGAGAATCTTTATATTTAGTTCCTCTTTCTCAAAGGTCTTCCCAAGGCTCATAAGATGATTCACAATGTGAAAGAATCTTTTCTGCACTTCAGATATTGATTCTCCCTTCTGCATTCTGAACATTTCATACTCTTGAATGAGAGCATGTTTCCTTGCCCTCTTGACAACATTTTTTCCCCTCATGTGTGACTTCAAGAATGTCTCACATTTCTTTTGGAGTTGCACACTGGGATATCCTGAAAAATTTATCATAACTCAATGCAGAAGTTATTATATTCTTTGCAATCCAGTCAACTTAGTTTTCTTACTATTTGTCTCAGTCCATTCAGAATGTAGTGATGGTACAAGTGAGTGGGAGAACTTACTTGACCAACATAAAGTTTGTGAAAAGAAAGTTGCAGCTAACAAGAATAGCATACTTGATTTGGATAAGCAACTTAAAGAGGTCCAACAACTGCTTCACAAAGAAAAGCAGTGGTCAATTGGATTTATGCATAGTGGACCCAATCGAACCTCTGGTGGTCCAAGTTTATCTGGTTTGGATATTTTGAAGATTTATAGAACAATTTGTTCGTTTAAGTGTGACATAAAATGGTAAGTAAATAAACAAAATATCCTACATAAGTTATCTTAGTTATTACTTGACTTGTTGTTATTGCATGATTGATGACTTTGTGTTAAATGTTGTTGTAGTGTTATTGCCGACATAGAAAATAATATTTTGACGAGAATGAACTTGCAATTATTAAGGTCGCGCTCAAGAGTTGACAACATGGTAAAAATTTACATATCGCTATATTTGTTGTATGTAGTTATATTATTTACTTATTTATGTTGTTGTAGGTTATGTTATTTGTAACCGAGTTGTTAAATTTGAATGAAATTGGAAAATGTGGAGTGGTAAAGCGATTTTCATTCAATCCTTTTTTTTTGCGGTTAATGTGGATTTAAATTTCTTGTTATCTATTTTAAGTTTTTGGTAATAGTAATAATAGAGTTGGTTGTTGCAGACTCGTGTAATTGAAAAGATCAACGTGAATGAGGGACAAATATCCTGGACCAGTTTTGATTACACACCCTTTTATGGGAAAGATTTATTCCCATATCAGGGAATATCATATTGTGATTTTGTAAGTTAATATTAGGGGTGGCAAAGCGGGCCAGCCCGCCCCGCAAAGTTATTGTGGGTTAGAATTCCCGACCCGCCCCGCATAAGAGTTGGTCTGCGGGTTTGCGGGCCAGCCCGCGTTTTTTTTAATGTTTAAATCAAATATTTTTTTTTTTACATTTTGTTCTTAAAAAATTGTCAAATTAAACCTATATATTTGTTACTACCAAACCCAATTTTTTTTTCTTCCTTTTCAAACATAGTCAAACATAAAAAAATTAAACATTAAGATAAATATCAAATATCACTATTCTTCCACTTCCAAAACATTAAACATACCTAATCCAAAACATTAAACATAAACATAAACATTAATTCAAAAACATTAAACATAATCATTATTGACATTCTTCCATTTCAATAACATTGGCCGTCATCTGCACACATTGAAACAATGACATTTTTTTTTCTTGTTGGTTAGCGGGCCAGCCCGCCCCGCCCCGCTGCTGGCCCGCGCGGGCCGCGGGCTAATGCGGGTTAGCGGGTTGAAAAGGTTAGCCCGCCCAGCGTTTTTTACCTACGGGCCGCGGGTCGGCCCGCATGGCCCGCCCTGCTTTCCCATCCTTAGTTAATATTAGTGATGTTCTATGTAAATAAATGTTGGTATTGTTCAGAATGTTCATGTTCACATTCATTGTCAATTTAAAATTTTGCACTATTTTTTAGGTCTTTGCGCCAACAGTGTTCAATGACCATTGGTGGATGTACGCACTGAATTTTCGGACGAGGCAATTGCATGTGTTGGACTTCATTGGTAATAGAATTGAAGGTCGATAGAAAATTGATAAAGCAATGGTAAATAGTTGCTTGTTCTTCAATAGTGAATGATTTCACTTGGTTTGGATTTCTTTATCATTCTTGTTATATTGCATCTGGTAGTTCAATCGACTCCAACATCTTTTTGAAATTCTTGACGACTTCTATGGAAAGAATGGACCTCAAATTACATTGATAAAAGAAAAGGTTCCCCTACATCCAAATGAGTTAGTATTGAAAGTAATAGTGTTATTTATTCTGATTTTATATGTATTTTAATTAGTTTTTACTTAATATTTTGAATTGTCGTTTAGGGTTAAAAATTTATTTTTTGTATGCAATTATGACTGTGGCATTTTAGTTGTCAAATATATGAATTTGTGGGATGGTTTATAGAAATTAGATGGGAACAACTTTCTTGATTACACCACGGTAATAGTTATTTTCATGAGTTTACACCTTTAATTTGGAGTTTGGTAATTGGAAACCGATTTCGTCATATATTATTCACAAGGACCTCCTACGCTTTTGTTAGGAAATGTTTTCCTCTTGGGTGCCTGATGATCGTAACGTTCAATGAGAAGCTGTGTTGGAAGATCTAGAATTTAATTGTCGTTTATCATGATGTCGTATTTTTTGTTGTAATTGGACAGTTAGGTTTTTATTTACAAAAATGTGTGACTTATTATGAATACATGTGAACAATATATACATTTTTTGGATGAATGGAAGTAATTTGATTTTGATCTAAGTTATTTAATTCATGTATCATTTCAATGGATCGCAAGAAATTTCAATTTTCCTTTTTGTGTAAGTATGCATTGAACACAATGTAGTATTGTTTTATATCATATTTTGGGCACATATGTGTCATTGGACCACACGAATGTGAAGTTGTATGTTAATATATTCATTGATATTGGTAGTGTTGGACATAGATAAGTGGTTACCTCAATTTGTATAAGTGGTGACCCAGGACAAGTTTTCTACAGGGTCATGTAATTCATTTTGGTTATTGGATTAAAGAGTTGACAGTGCATGATGTGTGTCAAGGCACCTAGGTGGAATGTATGAATGTGAATTGGGTGGGTGAAATCATCTAGAGGTGGTCATCCAAAACCTTGTATTGTAAGTGCAGTTTTATAGGTGGTGACCTGTGACAAGGTTTCTACATGGTTATGTGTTTCATATTGGTCATTAGGAAGCATGCGTTGGCAGTGCATGATTTGTGTCAAGGCACCTTGGTAGAGCATTTAAATGTGAATCAGGAGAGTGAAACAATGTAATGGTGGTCATAAGAGACTTTGTAGTGTAAGTGTTGACCTAATTGTGTGTATAAGTGGTGACCCATGACAAGGTTTCTACATCGTCATGTATTTCATCTTGGTTATTAGGAAGCAGGCGTTGGCATTGCATGATGTGTGTGTAAAAACACCTAGGTGGAGCGTATGAATGTGAATTGGGAGAGTGAAGCAATGTAGTGGTGGTCATAATAGACCTTATAATGTAAATAATGACCCAAGACAAGGTTTTCGTCGGCCAACATAGGTGATGCACATTGCATGGGCCAAGCTGACGAAAATGTTATACCACACCAACGTAATATCGTCGGCTTATGCGTGGGCCAAACTGACACAATTATATAAAAAAATGTGTATGTGTCAGCTTGGCCGACGAAGAAGATAAAAAAATAGAAATGACATCAGATTTTGCGTCAGCCATAACTTACTTTGAAAAAATAAAAACTTACTTGGACCTGACCGAAGCATAAATGGCAACAAAAAAAACATTTATTTTTTGTTCTAAAATTCAAAATAACAAATTCGTATCATTCACAATACAAAAAGCATTCAAATAGTAAAACCAAGTTATTCAGATAATTTCATCCATCTAATTATTCAAAGTGAATATCAATACATAAAACACAACTTATAATTAAAATTGTACTTTAAAAATTAACTAAAACTTAAAATATTGGATAATTCAATTACATAAAAAGAGTGTAAATGAAAATATAAAATGGATCCTATGAAATAGAAAAAGCAGTGATGTGATCTATGAAAACCTGCAAAAAAATTTCTAACAATGTGAATATCTAAAATATTTACTATATAATAAAAATGTGAAATAATTAAACTTACAGTCTGGGATGCACTTTAAGGGACAGGCTGGTCATCATGCTTTGGATCATACTAGAGGAAGCATTGCATGTTCTAACACCGAGACAAGCTTTTCCGTTAGACCTTCATTTCGTCCTCTAAAAGTGCATACTTTTAACCCCACATATTAAGTTCATAATGAAGTAGATGATTTTCAATCACTTGATCAGATTGTGAAGTGCTGGAAGCAGAGGGTTGAGTGATGGAAGAGACTCCTTGGCGGAAGTTAGCAACCAAGTTTGTCGTACCATACACTCGACCTCTGGTCTTTCCTACGACAACTTCCTTCCAAATTTGAAGCTTTGTTGCTAGACATCAGTGTTGCCCTGAGAACTATTTACTTGAAGGGCTCAAGAGTTCATGATAGTTTTCTTACATAGGTCATTAAGAGATGGAAATGTTACGAAATTAAAATCAATTTTAAAAAAATTAGAACAATAATTTACATAAGTTTCACGAGTACGAGTATCAACCTAATCGCCTTTTTTTGTTACTGTGGATAGTCATAAATAGTTCATCAGATTTTGAGGGACGACCATATTGATGTTCCTAATACTGTTGTACAATTATAAGCAGTATATGTTTCAAATGTGAATGAATTTCATGTCAGACAGTGACAAGTACTTACCAAGGTCACTGCAATATTTGTATGTGATTTTCGACCGCTGGAGTCTAGTGCTCCACCACGAGCTGAAGCCCTATTCTCTTTATTTTGAGTTGATTTATCATTCAACTTTTTTGTATCCCAATAATTTAATAGCTTAACCTATGCATGCTCGCTTATCCAAGTAGGTCAGACACCCTTTGCGCTGACTTTAGTCAAAATGTTACAAAGTTGTTTTTGACTTTAGACGTATAGACATTTTTAACCTGTCACTCATCCTAAGGTACCCAAGTGACTCTACTCTGTTAAATCACATTTTCTTAAATAAATGTACTTTTTTCTTATCACTAAAACACAGGTTCACGATGAAAGCAATGTAGTCAACCCAAACTTAAAGGGACTTTCTTGAGGACCTAATTCAAAGGCAGCATCATGGAACATCTACTTCGTTAATGGATATAAATTTCATACAAAGGCATGGACTGATGGTAAAAAAAAGAATAAATAATTGATTGTATGTTAAAGGTGTCAGTAGCAAAGGAGAAGAAGACTTTTATGGTATAATTCATCATATACATGAATTGGAGTATGTTGCTCTCAAGAAGAAGATCCCGCTTTTCTACTGTGAATGGTTTGATCCTACAATTAATGTTGGGACTAGATTTCATTCAGATTATAATTTAGTTGAAATCAAGTTAAGTGGAAGATATGGACCCTATGATCCATTCATTCTTCCACATAAGGTCAAACAAGTTTATTATGTCACTTATCCAAATATATGTAAAAACCTTCGTGGATGGTGCGTTCCAATTAAAACAAAACCTCGAGCACATGTGCAAGTTGACAACATCAACGATGAATTGTCGTATCAAGCTGAGGAGACGTCTAATGTGTTACCAGTTACAAGAATTGAACATTTACAATGTTTATCTGACACATCAAATGTCGAAGTACTTGGTGACGATGATGATATTGAAGCACATAATGATGACGATGATGAAGATATTGACCTCTTAAATGAAGATTATTCAGAACATCACATGGACAATGACGATTCAAATTTTGATAACAATGATGACTAATGTATATTACTTTTAATAAATTATAAACAAACATGTGATCATTATATAATTATACTAATATTATGAACGAATAATTTTTCAGGAAAAATTGTTACGACTAGAGGAAGGGATGGTCGGATTGTTAGGCGTGGGCAACCGAGACGTGGAGTTTCTACATCGATGCATGGTGAGCTAGCTAAAGACCTAGGAAGCATCCCTTATTCTGGTATTTTACCTCCTTCTGATCCCGGTAGTCCATATATTTCATTCAATTCCTCGACACCGTCTTCTAGTCCGTCTTCCTCCATCCCCTCGTCCTCTGGGCATGGATAATTTCAGTATGCTTATCCACACCCCACTATATCCCTTCATCACACACATATTTCATCAGTTTCACACCCTCCTAGTATTCTAGTACCAATAGGGCCATCATTTTCTGTTCTGACTTACTATCAGAGTGTCCCTACACTAGTCCACCAGACTTGGAGTTTTCCACTCCATCCTACCCCTGGTACATTTGTGCAGCCTATCCCGGGTACATTTGTGCAGCCCACATTTGGTACATTTGTGCAGACCACCCCTGGTACATTTGTGCAGACTACTCCTTATCCCATTGCCCACAACACATCTTCTCCCTCTGTCCTGACTACTGCTGGCTCTGTGCAAGGTCTCTCTGACCATGTTGACCATGGTGCTACTGCTGCTTCAGAGCATGACCTCCCGCCTGAGGAGGTCAAGTGTGACCCTACTGGTAGGGTCATCATCCGACTTCTTGGTAGTGGGTAACTCATCCTAAATCTATATTTAATTTTATCTTTATATTACTATGTCTGTAATTTGATTTGTTTGTATTGTAGTTGGACACCAAATCATTTTGCTGGTGAGGCCATTGGACATTGCATTTAGTCTCAATTTAGAGGTCCATATCATCATTATGATGCCATGCCTGAGGAGGACAAACTGAAATGGTGGACTAACTTTCAAGTAATTTTAATTTTTAATTACAATTTCATATAGATAAACCAAAATGGGAAATCTGAAACTAACTATTTTCTTGTTTTTAACAGAGTAGAGTCACTTGGGCACCTCAGGATGATTGGTAGATTAAAAGGTCTATGAGTCTAAAGTCAGAAAAAGACTTTGTGACATGTTGACCAAAGCCAGGACAAAGGGTGTCCGACCTACTTGGATATGTGAGCTGGCATGGGATGACCTTCTGAGTTATTGGGATTCACAACAGTTCAAAGATAAATCAACTCAGAATAAAGTCAATACGGGTTCAACTCGTGGTGGAGCACTGCACTCCAGAGGTCGAAAATCACATACAGATATTGCAGTGACCTTGGTAAGTACTTCTCACTGCCTTACATGATATTCATTTGACATTTGCAACCTATACTGCTTTTAATTGTATAACATTATTAAGAACGTCAACATGGTCGTCCTCCAAAGCCTGATGAACTATTTATGGCTACCCACACAAACAAGAAAGGTGAATGGGTTGATAGTCGTGCTCGTGAAACTTATGTAAGTTATTCTTTTAACTTTTTCTATATTTATATTTTAATTTCCTAACACTTTCATTTCCTAATTATCTATGTAGGAAAACTATCATGAGCGATTGAGGGCCCTTCAAGCAGATAGTTCTCAGGACTCTAGCACTGATGTCCATCAACTTGATCCTGCAACCAAGCTTCAAACTTGGAAGGAAGTTGCTGGAGGAAAGACTAGAGGTCGGGTGTATGGTACGACAGACTTGGCTGTTAACTTCCGTCAAGGAGTCTCTTCCCTAACTCAATCCTCTGCTTCCGGCACTTCACAATCTGAGCATGTACATGAAAATCAACTGCTTCGTGTTGAGCTTAGTATGTGGGGTCAAAAGTATGCACACTTGGAGGATGAGATGAAGGTTATAAAGGAAAAGTTTATCTCAATGGAACATGAAAAAAATGCTTCCAGTAGCACAACTCAATTTGATCACGAGTATGATTCTGAGCAGGATGACCAACCTGTTCCTTAGAGTGCATCCTAGACTGTAATTTTAGTTATTTAACATTTTTATTATATACTGAGTATTTTAATTATTTCATTTATTTATTCATATTGTTTGTATTTTTACAGATTTTCATAAATCACATCACCAAGGGATTCACTTTATATATTCAATGACATTTTTTTATGTCACTGAATTATCTAACATTTGAAATTTTAGTGTTTTTAGTTAAATTTGTAAACTACAATTTTAATTTTAAGTTTTGTTTAAGTATTTATATCTATCTTGAATATTTGAATAAATCAAAGACTTTGTCTAACTATTTGAATTATTTTGGTATTCTGGATATGGTGTGAATGGCACCAATTTTTCTGAATGTGATTTGGATGTTATTTCTTGTTTACAGGTTAAATTGGCTAGAACCAAAAATATTTTTTTTTTCATCCTCTTTATGCGTCGGCTTTTGGCCCACGCTATATTTTATTTTTTTATAAAAATTAATCCATGCGTCGACTTTTGCATGGGCCAGGCCCACGCAAATTCTGATATCAATTTTTTTTCCACTTCGTCAGCCAAGCCGACGCATAGGGCGACATTTTAATTTGTGTCGGTTTGATACACGCATAAGCCGTCGCAATTGCGCCGCCTTTACGTCCGCTTGGTCGACGTAATCACGCAATATGCGTCGCATTCATTGGCCCACGCTAATTTCCATTTGCGTCCACGATTTTTTCGTGGGAGCGGTGACCCACGTAAATCCGATGCTTATGCGTTGGTTTTTGCTGTTTTACATCCGTTTTTGGCCCACGCAAATCTGTGTTTTTCTTGTAGTGTCCATATAAATGTGTATTTACATATTGAATTAAATACATATGTAAATATTTGTATGTAACACTCAATTTATATACAGATTAATACTTATATGTAATAATCAGTATATAAATAAAGAATTTCTTGCAGTGGTAGGTCTCATATATATGCAAATTTATTGTTTAAGACATGTGTTTGATGAAGCCATTTGTGTACATTTCATGTATATTTACCTTTGCTTTAAGAATGTCTTAGGTAGAGTTTAGAGGTTGTTTAAGAGTAGGCTTTTTTGCTGAGTAACTCACCTCTTAACCCCTGACCATGTGATAAGAGCAAGCACAAATTTCTTAAATTATTTTTCACATGTTTTACAAAAAACACCTTTACTGCATAAAAATAAATCTGTTCTTTTCCAAATAAACAGATTCTTTTTTAAACTGATGTTTTGGCTAAGTCTTGTGAAAATCAGATTTTGTGCATCAAGTATTTTGTCTAAGTCTTCTCTCTTTCAAGACGACTGTGTTTCAATAGTTAAGTTTTTTCTGTTATCGTTTTGATAAAAAAATATGTTCATTTGTAAATGAATAGATTCTTTTTCATTTTGTCCCTGCACCAGAATGGTTGACTGAGTCTCCTTCACATAACAAATTCTCTAACTGCTTTTGAAAATAAATCTGTTCATTTTATTTTCAATCTGTTCTTTTTGTAACAACTTTAACTGTTTTTTGAAAATCTGTTGTAAGTTGTTTTTCTATAAAAAGAAAACTTGTTCTTGCGTTTAAACATCGATCATACATTTGAGAAAACAAGTTTTACATCAGAGTATTGAGGATTTACAGGGAATTAGCATCTGTTCTTGAAAGATTTCAAAAATCAAAAGTGTGCTTGTTCTTGTTTTGTTCTAAAGCTTGGTGAGAGGTGCTGCTACTGTTTAAGCAATCTGTTCTACTGGTTTAAGGCAGATTTATGCATCCTCTATCAGGTGTATTCGTTTCATATTTCTTTTCTTGTAAAACTGTGGTTGTAAACTCTTCTTGATAGGGTTTCTTGAAGAGTGTGTGTGCTGAAATATGGTTTTTCAGCAAATGTGCCAAGTTTCTTGTAGGGTTCAAGAACAATGGTTGTGTAAGTGTGTTTGATACATTTTGTTTAGTGGATTTCACCTTAGATTAGGTGAGATTGGATGTAACTCAGTTGAGTGAACCAGTATAACTGTTGTGTGTTCATCTCTCTTCATCCCTGCACTCGAATTCTTGCTTATCTGCTAATCTGCCAGAAATTGAATATGTTCAATTAAAAATAAATATGTTCTTTCTGGGCTTGTTCATACAGTTCTTATTTTCTAGAAAATCAATTTGGCTCTGTGAAGAAGATATATGATCTGTTAAATACAACTGGAACAGGTTGATTGTGATAGGTTACCTAATTGATTGTCAAGCTAATAATTGAACATTAATCACTTGCCTTAAAATTGAAAATTATTGTTTTGTTGTTCACGGTTTTCTCATTAATATCAGTGTGTGTGGCTTGCAAATTAATCTGCATAATCTCAACAATAACTTGGTTGATATAAACGTTTTCAATCATAAACATTGTCAAAATAAATCTGTTCATATCAAATTTTCTCAGCAAATCCTTGCAATACTTAGCTTGATTCAAGAAAATGTCATCCTTGAGTTGTTTGACCTGCAAGCCTAGAAAATAATTCAACTCACCCATCATTGACATTTCAAACTCACTCTTCATGATTTCCACAAAAGTTTCACATAATTCTTCATTGTTTGATCCAAAAATGATGTCATCCACATATAATTGTACTAGAATTGTGTCATCTCCTTTCTTCTTAATGAACAAGGTCTTATCTGATGTGCCTCTGTCATAGCCTTGTTAGGTGAGGAAATCACTTAGCCTCTCATACCATTGGCTAGGAGCTTGTTTGAGCCCATAAAGAGCCTTTTTGAGTTTGAACACGTGTCCTGGATGCAAATAGTCTTCAAAACCTGGTGGTTGTGAAACAAATACCTCTTCATTTATATAACAATTCAAGAAGGCACTCTTCACAAAACTTGATTTTCACAAGACTTAGCCAAAGCATCAGTTTAAAAAAGAATCTGTTTATTTGGAAAAGAACATATTTATTTTTATGCAGTAAAGATGTTTTTTGTAAAACATGTGAAAAACAGTTTAAGAAATTTGTGCTTGCTCTTATCACATGGTCAGTGGTCCAGAGGTGAGTTACTCAGCAAAAAGCCTACTCTTAAACAACCTCTAACCTATACCTAAGACATTCTTAAAGCAAATGTAAATATACATGAAATGTACACAAATGGCTTCATCAAACACA
>Ga0123342_1005643_pt1 | contig 17954 bp, 17 predicted proteins | sample Turbeawhitnodule_FD_89960 | JGI IMG/M metagenome (GOLD analysis project Ga0123342, IMG submission 89960) | Root nodule microbial communities of legume samples collected from Mexico - Turtle bean Mexico white nodule | ecosystem: Host-associated > Plants > Roots > Nodule | place: Mexico: Nepantla...
GACAACCTCTAAGCACTACCTAAGACATACTTAAAGCAAAGCAAAATACAAATGAAATGTACATATAAGTCTTCATCAAACACTACATATAAGCCTTCATCAAACACAATCTTGAAGGGGCAGCAACCATCTTCAACAGGGTTAACCTTGCTAATTTGGTCAACCTTTGACTTGAGCATTATGGGTCGGTCGGCCACGTGTAGAGACGCTACCGTCTCTTTATTACTTGGGTGGCGGCATGGATCGAGTGCTGACCGACTCATTGAGTCATCCGGTCGCACCAGTACAATAATTAATAAAAATGATATTTGAGTTGTGTAAGTGATTTTTTTTTTCTAAAATAGTCTCAATTCAAGAATATTTTTCTTAAATACAGTCAGAATGAACTTATTTATGGTAGTCCTTTTACTTTGCACTCAAGAATCCTTCTTCCGCAGTGCGATTTCAATACAACGATGGCTACAAATACATATATTTCCAAAAGAAAATCTAAATCTAATACAATAATATATAAATATAAATTTTAATATATTTAATTAATACAAATTTAAAATTAGTAAAATATTTCAAAATTATAAACTTATATATTTTTAATAATTATTATAATTAATATATTTTATTGTAATTTATTATTGTAAACACATAATCTGAAAAACAAAACACATTTATAAATAAGATTTATTTAAATAAGAAGAGTTAATGACATTTGATTTGCTTAAAAAGTTAATTGTGGATAAAAACAAAGTACACAAAATTGAAAGAATATTATTGAAATAAAATATATATATATATATATATATATATATATATATAAATAAGTTGTAAAATTTCTTGTATCGTGTTAGTTAATGTATATATTGATAGGAATTTAAGTGTGAGTTTAAAATTTATATTAAATGAAAATTAAAAAGTTGACTAACAAGTAAACAAAATTATCCACAAATTTATTTTCTTAAAAATTTTGTTTGGAGGTGGTCTCAACCTTTTATATGGTCTCAATTTTTGTATCATCTTCTTTTTTTCGTGTTTTCTTCTTAGTCCATCAAACTCATTATTGTTCCTTTTAGGTTCCTTGGTAAAGAACTTAGGAGAAGATTACTCATGTTATAACCTTAAGAACAAGAAGAATGAAAAAATGTTCATCAATTCTCATTCAGTCAAGGTAGATTGGAGTTTCTTCATCTCAAGTGATAACACCATCTTCTTCCGGTGTGGATTCCTTGGAGGATTGAGTGAGGTTTGCAGAAACTTAATGGATGAATGGAACAAGGAGACTTCTAAGAAGCCATGGATTCCTTGGAGTAACCGTGAGGTGTAGGAAGAGTGATAGATATGGTCTAATCACTTGGAAAAGAGGGAACATATCAACAAGGTGTCTAACCTAGAGAGGCTAGACAAGGAGAGCTAAAAGCTTGCAAATTCAGCAGCATAACTCTATTAGTATTGATCTCCATTTTCATGAGCCAAGCACCTCCATTTATAGGTGAAAGGGTCATCCAAGGGTTACAAGAAATTGGTGGGAAATTCAAAATTAAAAGCATTAAAAATGGTGCATATAATGTGTCACACGGCAAGCATGATGGTGTGTGCATCCTGTGATCTAATTATGTCTAATGACCGATCTATGGTTTAATGTGGGTTGTAAATAAGCCTTATTATACCATAGGTAGGTTTTAAAAACCTAACCCTAACCTTAATCTACTCAAGGCCAAATACAAGCCAAAATTTTAAACTACTTTTAAGCAATAAATTTAAATCCTACTCTAGGTTGTACCAGTAGGTTGTGGCTCTTTCAAACATGTATAAAAGAAAGTCTCTGCTTGGAGTAGTAGAGTCTATCACTCTTCTTGGATTCTTCTAGCTATTGCCCTAGTGGTTGGTCCTTTGTTGAGGGCTCTGCCATCACCCCCTCCCTCTTGAAGATGATTTGTCCTTAAATAAAAAGCCTTTGCCTCATCATTTGTGCTACCTACAAAAGGTGTTAGATCTATAACATTAAAAGTAGCATGTACTCCATATTCCTTAGGCAGGTCTAACTAATATGTGTTATTATTGATTCTTTTGAGGATCTGAAAAAGACCATCTCCTCGGAGACTAAGTTTAGTCTTACTCTGAGTAGGAAATCTATCTTTTCTAAGGTGAACCAAACCCAGTCTACACATTAAACATTATCTCTTTCTTCCCCTTATTATTACGTCTAATGTATTTCTTAGTTTGCTTATGAATTTGATTTCTAATCTTCTCTTGTAATTTTTTTAACAAATTCAGCTTTTGTTACTCCTTCCTTATGCACAAATTCATGTGGATTAGGTGGAGGTAACAAATCTAAAGGAGTATGAGGATTAAAACCATATACAACTTCAAATGGAGAAATATTAGTAGTCTTATGGACCACTCTATTATATGCAAATTCTAAATGAGGAAGGTACTCATCCCAAAAATTGTAATTTTCTTTCATGACCGACCTAAGCATAGTTGATAGAGATCTATTGACTACCTCTGTTTGTCCATCAGTTTGAGGATGACAAGAGGTTGAAAAATTCAGTTTAGTTATTAGCCTTTCCTAGAGAGTTCTCTATAAATGACTAACAAATTTTGGATCTTTGTCCGAAACTATGGTTTTAGGTAGTCCATGAAGTCAAGCCACTTCTCTACAAAAGAGTTTGGAGATGTTATTAGCATCATCCACTTTATGACAGTGTATAAATGGGCCATCTTGCTAAATTTATCCACTACCAATGGAATCAAAATCTATTTGTGTCCTAGGAAGCCATAAGATGAAATCTATGCTAATGTCTTCTCATGGGGCACAAGCAAGAGTTAAATGAGTATAAGTCCATGAGACATTGTCTTAGACTTAGCTTTTATACATGAGATACATCTATGACAATGTCTTTGGACATCCTTTATCAACTCCAAAATGGCCCATGAGATCTCCTTCATGAGACTTTTTTAGAAGAAACTTTCTATATGTTCCTTGAGGTATACAAAGTTTTTCTTCTCTAAACAAATATCCCTCCAAAATATAGAAACCTCATTATGCCCTATGTTTGCAATTAGTAAAGGTGGATGCAAAATTCTGATCTTGCTCATAAAGCTCAGGTATGTTTTCAAATCCAAGAATTTGGGCTCCAAGTTCAAAAAATAGGGCATGTCTTCGAGATAGAGTATCTGCCACAATGTTTGTATTGCTCTTCTTGTATTTGATAACATAAGAAAATTGCTCTAGAAATTCCATCCACTTTGCATGGAGTTTTTTCAACTTATGTTGACCCTTAAGATACTTTAAAGACTCGTGATCACTATGAATGACAAATTTTTTAAAAACTAGATAGTGCTCCCAAGTCTGCAGGGCCCTCATAAGTACATAAAACTCTTTATCATAGGTGAGGTAATTGAGGGCTGCACCATGTAATTTTTCACTAAGATTTGCAATTGGGTGCCCACCCTGCAATAACACTACACCCGATGCATCACACTCTAGCTCAAAAGTTTTTGAAAAGTTTGGAAGTGTTAGAATGGGTGCATTGGTGAGTTGAGCTTTCAACCTTTGAAAGACTTGTTCATGTTTCTCAGTCCAACAAAATGGAGTATTTTTCTTCACCAACTCATTAAGAGGTGAAGCTAGACTAGAGAAGTTGAGAACAAAGTGTTTATAGATGTTTGCTAAAGTTCCTAACATCTCATACATTTTGTGGTGTTGGCCACTTTTGAATGACTTTGATTTTTCTCGGGGTCAACATGAACCCCATTTTTGTTGACTATAAAACCTAGAAAAACTACTTTATCAACACAAAAAGTGCACTCACTACAAAAAAAATGTGTATGTGGTGACAAATATTTTTGTATAAAGTGGCATTTATAAACGCCACAATATACGCATGTGGTGGTTTCGCGTACCACCACAAAGTATAATGTGGTTTAGGATTTAGGGTTTATTGCGAACCGTCATAACACGTGTCATATAATGTCTTGTATAAAGTGGCGGTTTTAAGCATGTAATTCATGTTAGTTATAAATGTCGTAATTTTCTAATTGGGTAAAACAATTTTAGCACAAATAACAACGCTTTTAAACGTCACTTTATACGTGTGACGTTTGTAATCGTCATTATTATATTAAATTATAATTATTGTACGTTAGTGACAACTGTCGTAATTTGAATATTAAATATTTTAATTTTTAATATTACAATTTTTAATATTTTATTGTACTTGTTTTTATATTTTAACTAAACATTTTTCACTATATAACTAAACATGTTTTCATATAATTAACCTTATTTTCACATATTAATTTCATAACACATAGTAATCTCTTGAATACTAATAATTCAACAATATATATACAAATTTATAACTAACATAAATTACTAATAATTCAACAATATATACAAAAATTTATAATAAAAGAAAACTTCATTCATTGATCAAGATTCATATGTCATTTCAAAGTATATCAAACTAAGAGTGCATAAAAATGATAACTTAAATTTTACAAAATAACAATTATTCCACATTTGACACAATACAAGATAAAATTATGATCCCTACATGTCAGGGTAATTACACATATACTACTAAAAAACTACTAATTTTGATACATCACAACACTAAGTTATAGTTGTAGATTTTTATCACACGTTCATAAATAAAAAATAGACAATTTTCTCTAAGGTACAAACACTAGAAATGTAAGTTGATACTTGAGTACATTGCTCCCAAGAGCTTTTCCTGTATATGCTCTGACATAATGTTTACTCATAGGCAAAGTAGGATTAGACAAAGGCAGAAGTTGAGACTCAATTTTCTTCCCATCCAAATCTTGAACTAAAACACGTGTAGCTAAAACCTGAAAATATGTTAAGGAGTCAGTCATACAAAGCATAAATTAGGGTCTAAAGCGTTTGAATAGTTATAATTTACAAATAATCAAAATGATAATCACTAAAAATTGAATCAAAGAAATTTGTTTGAATATCATATCTGATGCATAAGCACATGTTGTTTCATTCATCGTGCTTATTGGTCCAAGGGTGCATTAATGGATACAATTCAAAGATCTAAGGGAAATGTGAATAAATGAAATAAAGTATATGAATGCTTATATAATTAGCTCATTCCAACAAACTTGAATAACTTATCAAAACAAAAGTGTGTTTTTCTTATCATCTTTAAGCTTTCTAACACATACAATAAACAAACTTTATGGTCCTTCAAGGGAAAACATATAGCTTTGAAGAATAAAATTTGCAATAATGAGTGAATTAAGAATATTACAAGAAAATGCCCCAAATGATAACCCATGGCAACTTTTTTGAATTTTTTGTGATGGTGTAATTAGAAAATTTGTTTTTTTTGTTGTTGTTTTCATTATTTTTTCTACTTGAGAATCATGTTTTCTATTGTGTGTTCCTTGATTGTGTTTCAAATGTTCTTGCATTAATTCTACATGAGTTCTGATTTTCAATTTTGATCAAATTGGTGAAGCTTAAGGTGCACGATGCAATCAACGTGAATAGCTTATTGGTATTCAAATTTAAGATTCAATGTTGATTTAAGTGAATTCGACGTGATTTCAATGATTTTGTGATTGGAAATTGAAATCGAATAATCAAAGTGATGATTGGAGATTTTCTACAATTGAAGCTGGTGGTAAAATTCACTAAACTGAAATTGCGTGATGGATAGGAAAAGATGACAGGAACAATTGTTGAATTTAGAATCGCTCAGCGGTGATGCAATTTTTTTTATCGGAAAAATTCCAATGATCAATTCAATTGGGAAATTGAAAAGATTCATTGTGTGTATTGGTTCCTTCCCACTGTGTTTGGGAAATCCACAGTAAAAAATACTTGTGATTACATAATTTTTTATCAGAACGAGTGCCATTTCATTTGGTGACGCATACCAATACAATTAGTTTCAGTAATGGAGTAAATTCGGTTGCATGAACTTAATTTTGGAACAAATGTAGGGATCAATTGAATTATGTATAATTGAATTGGAAGATGCAATTAAGTTTATGTCCATTTGGTGCGACTCACTTGATTATAAAGATGCAAGAGGTGTTAATAATTGATGCAGTGAAAAATGTTGTATAGATCATTTAGAAATAGAGGCTTGATACTCGAAAAATTGTTTTCACTGATTCTATTTAAGTGGATGATCTTTTTGTACGCGCATTTTATCAAACAATTGGTGTATGTACAGTTGTTTGATGCATTTTTTTGGTGAATCAAACAAATCCCTTGTTGTTTGGTGTAACTTAATTAGCCTACAATTTTTATTTAGCTGAATAAAAAAAAACTCAGAATCCATTTCATTTTTTTATTCCAAAGTTTGGTTCAACGATTCAAGCAGCATAAGCTAAGACGATTTAGCTAGTGATTGAAACAACTCATATTGACTTGAAGCAAGCAGTTTAATTCAAAGTTGAGGATTGAAATTTTTGTTTATCAATTGGCACGATTTTAAGTAGGGCTTGCCCACATTATTCGATAAATCCAAATTAATCATGTGAATTATGGAGGATGAAAAACATGATTGATTTGGAATTGTGTAAATGGTGCCTTTATATGTTATTCGTTGTAGTGAAGCATAATAGAGCTTATTGGAGAATTGCATCAAGCACACTGAAATTATATTTGAATCTATTGTAGCAACTCATTTTTGTTTTCATTAACTTGGTATAAATTTGATTGACTACACAATATGGAATCTTATTCATTTGGTGCTTATTGGTTCAATTAATTGAATTCGTGACAATATTCATGGTGTGCAATTCGAATTGAGATTGATTTAATATGAACATGGTGAATTGAATCGAAATAGTACAATTCGAATTGAGATTGATTTCTCACCACAAGTGAATTAGAGAAAAACATGTGATTGGCATGAAGTGGAGTCCACGATTTTAATTGAAAGTTTTGAATAGAATTGGTTGATTTTAAAATTTGAATACTTTCTTAAAGTGACATTTCTCTCTAAGTTCTACATTAGAAGTTTTGGTTTTCATTTTTGAATTTTCATTCCAAAGTGGTGAATCTTCCTTTACCCATAAATTTCTCTGGATCGTGGCATCAATCAAGGAAGATTGAAGTTTCTTCATCTCTTATCCCTTATGCATTTTTTATTTTCTCAATCATTTGGTGATAATTGTCAGAAACGATTCTACACGAGGTTAGTTTTCCATTAACTCACAAAATCATTGCCTTCAAGTTTTGAGTTGGAGATGGTGTTAATCCCTTATATGGGTATGACTCATGTCTCATTATTGTTGAAACTCCCAATAATTCCCCTCGAAAGACCCAACAACGAGATCAAAGTTTATGGTTGTCTCTATATCAAAAGTCTTCTTGGTAGGGGGTTTTAGGTAAGTGTGTCCCGTTATATTAAATAACGATAGAAGTAAGGGTCACCAATAAGGTACTTGTGAGTAGAAATTATTTCGCTTGAGGGAAAGTGTACCAACGTGGAAAGACTCATACTTGAGGAAGAGATTATTAAGAATTCAAGTGTGAGAGTCTCACATTGAATAAAAATGAGAAAGTTCAATAATATATAAAGAATTAGACCCATCAATCCATTGCCTTAAGGTTTAGGTTGGATATGGTGTCAATCCCTTATACGAGTTTGGTTCATGTCTCATTGTTGTTGAATCTTCTTTGTTTATACCTACTTGAAAGACTTAACAATGGTATTAGAGTCGATGGTGGTCCTTGTATTGAAAGTTTTTCTGGTAGGAGTTTCAGACAAGTGTGTCTCGTTAGGTTGAACGATGTACAAATAAAGGTCATCATTAAGGTACTCATGATTAGAAATGCTTATGCTGTAAGGGATTGTACCAATGTGAAAGGGACTCACACTTGATGGGGGATATTCATAGAAATCCTGTATGAGTCTAGATCCCACATTTAGTAGAATTGAGAAAGTTGAGCAACATATAAAGAATAAGACTCATAAACCTATTGTCTTTAGGTTTTGGGTTAGAGGTGACATCAACCCCTTATATTGGTTTAAGTTATGTCTCATTGTTATTGCACCTCCTCTATGAATCCCCTATTGAATGACGAAATACATACTTTTGATATAGTTCACCTACTCCACATTGCACTCATATGAACAACAACAATAAGACTAACTGGCAACATGATGAATAAGATGATCACAACCATCATTTTCTCTTCATCAACAATCTCACACAAACTTAATAAAATACATGAAGTGTTTGGAGCTTCACATGTACCACATAGAGGACCAATAAATAACTAATGATGAGGACAAGTCAACCTCAACAAGAACTCTTACAAGTTCTTCGTACATCATGCCCAAAGTCCAACACTTTGGCCAACCACATATCTTTTTGTTTCTCTCATACAATGGTCTCGGCACATTTCCGAGGGAGAGTGCAATTATAGCTAAAGAAGATAGAGATGAGGATGATGAAGTTATGGAAGAAACATTTTATAATATCATTGAAGGAGATAAGGGTGATTGAACTTAATGAAATGATTTTACTATTTTATTTTTCTTTTATCAAGTTTATATTTTACTATTATTTTTTTTGTTTTATTTACTTTATTTATCAATGTTTAGTTTTGGTTTGTGTAATATTGGATTTGATGTACTTTTGAATTTGGTTACCAATTTAATTTAGTTGTGTTTGGGTGTGCATTAAAAATTCTTCTAAAAACAATTAGGGCTTCTTAAGAAGAAATCAATGCTAATGTTTTTTAATATAAACCAAGAACAAAAGGAAACCTATGAATATGAATCTAAAACAAGAAGGAAATATGGTTGATTGCAATAACAAGAAAATGTAGAATGTTTGTGATTGGGAATGAAAAGAAGTTAATAAGTAGATCTAGAAAATAACTTCATCAAAGAAGCAAAGTTGAAAGTCAAGTGACTTGTGCATCCCAACCATTTTCATTAAGTTTCCCCACTTTGCTATATATGACTTAAAAGTGATTGATGCAATTTTGTTGTTAAATTAAACTCATAGGAAAATAATCAACCTCGTTGAATTATGATAAATTTGTTAATTTTTTTTAACCTTAAATAAATTATATTTCCCAACCTTTAAGTCATTTGTGATTTTTTTCCCCAACTTGAAAGATTAAAGAATTATGAATTCAAGAGATTGGGAGACTACACACACAAATGTGTGAATTATGGTTGAAAAGACAGTGATCTCTCACATGAGAGGAATATAAAAAAGAATTTCAGAAAAAAAATTGACGAGAGACAAATTAATATGAAAGTGAAACACATGGAGTTATGGGGGCATTGGAGACATATGATTAAAATTAAAAATCATTGAATTTTTATTCAATCTTTAAAAAACATTTTTATCTAGAAAACTAAAATTTCATTAAAAGCCTAGCATCATTACAAGCCTAAAAACCTTATTTCTTTAAGTATTGTTTAGCAATATTGATGATTTGAAGATAGATATCAATGTTAGTTTACACGAATGAAGTGATTGGATAAGAGAAACACTCACCTTGAACAAATGGAAATACATAAGTTTAGGCATGAGGATGTCTTTGAAGAAATCTATTTAATTGTTCATGTTATTTATTGTTGTAATTGAAGTGTGTGCATATCCTATTTTTACTTGAAGTTGTAAACATCACTCTTATTTATCCTAGAATTCTCAATTAATTTGAAGTATGTTGTTCGATATGATTGATTAGAAGTGTGTATTGATTTTTTCAAACAACTATCAAGTTTTCCTAGTAATATATAACAACATGGTTTTAGCTTTTTTTGATAGAAATTATAATAATTTACTTGAGGGTAAGCAAAATTCTAGGTTAAGGACAATTGATCAATGTCAAAATTTATTAAAAATAGAATTTAGTGGGCACTTAACAATTAATTAATTTAAATATTATTATTAATTATTATTCCTTCTTATTTAGAGCAATTTTTGTGTAACTTTGCATGCAAGATTTAAAACCATGTAATGAAAAAAATGTAAGCAAATAAATGGGATTTCAGGCAGTCCAAAAAAATGCGGTGAATTATTAACATGTTAAATTATTAGGAAGAGATTTCAATATATTAAGTATATTAAACATGATCATAATGTTGAATTGTTTGTTGTATATTTAAGGAATTGATCTTATATGATCATTCTTAAACAACTTAACTTTAGAACATTATCCAACATGGATAATGTGAATGATGAAGTCCAATCTCAACTTTCTATCTATTGAATTTTAAATTCTTTCATAATAACCTTTAACTTAAATATTTGAGCCATTGTGAATTTCAATTCATAAAAATGAAATCAAAGTAGTTTTCTTTTGTAAAGATATTTCACAAGAGTTAAACTTGTGATAAAGATAGATATTTGTCAATTTCCTATGGTTCAACAACCCTCACCCTATTTGTCAACTTCGATTAAATTGGTGCATTTACCAAAATAAACCAACACATACATTAATTAAAGTAATCAATAATAACTTTTGTAAAGAGTTTCAAACCTTCATATAAACTTGTTTTCTAATCCAACTTGCATATATATTATGAGGTGTATCACCAATTTATTGGGCCCTCACTAACTTCAATAAAAAATTGTTTTTCTTTATGGGTTATCAACCCATTCTGCATATTGATCAATGCATCCTTTTGCATCAAGTTTTTAAACAGGGAGATAAAAAAGACATAAAGTGTGTGCTTGATGGAAAACAATATTCTTCTAGTAATGATCTTTGTAATTTTTTCTTTGGATGGATAATGAAAGAGATTTGAGGAGCGGAAGGATTAAAGAAACTCAAGAGTAGTTTCCATAAATTAAAGTGGAGTTAGGAATTTGTGAGAGAGAGAGGTGAGACCCATTCACTAGGAAAAATTCTAGGCTAAGTCTTGAAGGAGACTAACCTAGGGATAATTAAGAAGCAAGTAGAATGGCCAAAAATGGGCAACATTTCATTATTAATTTCAAGTTGAAAAATCACAAGAGAGATGCACTCCTATTTAAAGGATACTTGTCCTAAAATCTCCAATAACAAGGTGACAAGTTGTGTCACATTTTCCATGCTCATGATCCTCTTAAATGAGAAGTTGACAAATGTCTTCCTCATTGAAAGATTCATCTTAAATAAAAGGTTGATAAATGTCACCTCTTAATTGGTGTGGATCCTCTCCATTGAGGAAGAGTCATGTGGTCATTCATGCTTCTCAGGCCACACTCATGCTTCCCATGCCAAATGGTAAGTCACTTTTTTGCCATAGTTTTGATGGTTGTGTTGATATGCTTTCAAATCTGCCTTACCAACTTCTTGTGGAGAGACATGGTTTTGCCTATGTGGCAAACATTGAGTATGAGAAATTAATCCCTTTTAGGCATATTTGTCAAATGATTGGACATTCTGTTTCTAATTATAGGAATAGACAATCAAGCATAAACTCCACTAATGTGTAGGAAAATATTAATCAAAATGTGAATAAAGTTACACAAAAGTATCTTTCTAAGCAAAGTAAGGACAAATTGGACCTTGACATACCTGAAACATCTTTACATGATCATCTCAACCATGGTCAAAATGTGGAGGGTTTTCCTATGGTGGCAGATAAGTTGTTTTATGATTTGGCTAGAATGCCTCCTCTTAAGCTAATCCATAGTTTGGTCGAGGAAAATAGGAATCAAGATAATCAAGAAAAAACGCATTTATTTTCACAAAAAAAAATTCTACTAGGTTGGGTATTCTATTTGGACTACAATTGAGTAACAATTTGCAAGGTCGAGAAAATGAGAATGAGAGTTGATAAGTGCCATATTTCATTAATATTCCATATTAAAAGACAGACGCTTATGGATATTTATTGATAAAATAACTATAATTTAACCCCTAATTTATGAATTTAAACCTTTTTACATATTTTGTGATTATAATATGAATAAGAATGATTTATTCCCAAATTTGTGTTAATGTCAGGATTCTAGGGGAAATCAAAGATGAAAGGGCTAAAGGAGCGTAAACAAGATGAAAAGAGAAAGTTGGAACATTGAAAACTCGCTCAAAAATCGTTTAAACTCGTTGCAACCATATCACTCTTGAGGTAATCGCCCAAACTCGCACAGACAAGTTCACTCCGGGGAAGTTGGGCTTTTTCTCATCCAACTCGCCCAAGCAAGTTGTAGCTCGCTTAGGCGAAATGTCACTTAGCCCAAGCCTAACTAGGTTAAATATGAGGTGTGAGGCATAACCCTAAACATCATTGGGAGAATAGAAGGAGATAGAAAACCCTAAAGGAGGCAACCATCAAAGAGAAACATCATGGATCTTCTTTTCTTGCTTTCCATGCTTTTAATGGCCAACATGAGTGGCTTATTCTACCCTTTGGGATTGAGAGTAATTTGTTCAAACTCTTATGTATTGAGGTGATATTTAAACATAATATTTTGTTCTTAGTTGATGATTGGTATTGTCATTTTATTCTGAATGCTTGATTTATCATGACTTTGATCGATAACTTCTAAGCATCTGACTTAAATGTTAATGCTTAACATATTTGAATGCTAGGAATAAATTTGATTTGTTAATTTCTATCAACATTTTTTCGTAACGATAACGATTTTTATAAATATGCGAGATATCGATATTTAGGAGACTGTCTTAATAATTTTATATGCAAGGAATTAATATAAATGATTTTTATATGGGCATCAATATCTGATGTGAGTTGATTTTAGATTTATCCATTTTAGGGGTGACACTTTACTTATGATTTTGATTTTTAGAAAATATATGGTGAGACCTAGGGAAGATTCCCACTGGACACGAACTCAACCAAGTGGTTAAGTAAGTGTGAAGGTTCACTTCCAAAGGTAAAAGGAAAAACACATTATAAGGTGTGAATGATGCATGTTGTGGGTTTGAAAAGATATGCAAAGGAAACAAAAGAGATAGATGGAATCGAATTGAACAATGGAAACAAAAACAAGAACACGAAACACAATAACAATGGTATATGGAAAATGGAAGAAAGAGATGAAGGAAAGAAAGCTTATGGTGTGGCAAGAGATTAAACACACCACTTGGAGTGTGGATCTTCCCAGATGAGTATGGAGGGCCGCCACTTGAAGAGCTCTCAACTCTCATAAGATAAGACCTAAGCTAGAGCATACAAACCCCACATAATTTATGCAGAGTTTTCCTTCTATATCAAATTTCAACATGAAAATACAAGGAGTAAGACACCCTATTTATAGGAGATGGTGCCTTGGAGACCAAGATGAAGCAAGGGTAGGATGGGAAGGTAAAAGTGGGACGACCTTAGCATTGACTAAGTCAATGTCGCACCCTAAGGCCATTCTTCTAGAAACTAGGTCAACTTCCTTCCCTAAAAGGATATGCACAAGCTAAAGTGATAAGCACACCCCTATTATGCTAAAAGAAACCTATTCTACTGAGACTACAAATAAAGACACTAGTTGATGCTCAACTCCTAAGGCCTGGGCTCTACTTCTTGTGATCCTCTAGGGAAGGCTAAGCGTTGAAGCATTGGTTAGAGGTGGATCCTAACCTAGCCCTGTATCTTGGGTCATGCTCTGAGTCATCCTCCTGGAAGGCTGGGCTTGGTCAATGGGTGCGCTCTCTCCTAGGTCCTCATCATGCTCTTCGGGTGGGAGAGAATTCGTCCACGATTTTGCCACACTTGCAGAGAAAGGAGTCAGATCATTAACATTAAAAGAATGACTTTCTAAATAATTGTTAGGTAGATCTAACTCATAAGCATTGTCATTGATCTTTTTAAGGGCCTGGAAATGACCATCACCACGTGGTAAAAGTTTGGACTTCCTTTGAGTAGGGATGCAATCCTTCCACAAGTGAAGCCAAACCCAATACCTGGGTTCAAAGATCAATGCCCTACGCCCTTTATTAGCGTATGTGGCATACTTGCCTACCTTCCTTTCAATTTGAAGCTTGATGTGATGGTGCAAGTCTTTAATAAAAGAAGCATTTTCATAACCATCTTTGCACAACACCTCATCAAGAATAGGAATAGGACGGAGGTCAAGGGGTGTGAGGGGATTGAACCCATACACAACCTCAAAACGGTTATGAGAAGTAGTAAAGTTAACTAACCAATTATAAGCAAACTCAATGTGAGGAAGCAAGTTTTCCCACACTCTTGGGTTCCCAGAAATAAGGCATCTCAACATTTGAGTCAGAGTCCTATTGACCACTTATGTCTGACCATCAGTTTGAGGATGGCAAGTAGTAGAAAACAAGAGTTTAGTGCCAAGTTTTCCCCACAATGTCTTCTAAAAGTGACTCAAGAACTTAGAGTCTCTGTCAGATACTATACTTCTAGGAAGCCCATGCAATCTAACAACTTCATTGAAGAAGAGATTTTCAATATAACAAGCATCATCTACTTTGTGGCATTGAATAAAATGAGCCATTTTAGAAAAGCGATCCACCACCACAAAGATAGAGTTCATACCCTTAGATATCTTGGGATGACCTAAAATGAAATCCATAGAGGGGTCTATCCAAGGCATGTCCGGGATGGCAAGAAGGGTATATATGCCATGGGGTTATCACAAAAGCTATGTACAGATTTACGCATGTGGAACCAAAAGAAAAGCTCATACAATGTATCTAAGGTCTTAGCTACGCCAAAATGTCCCATAAGACCACCCTCATGTGCCTCTCTAACAAGAGATTGCCTCAAAGACCCTTGGTGTACATAAAGTTTTTCCCTTTTAAAGAGAAAATCATCATGTATAAAAAAGTCTTTGTGTCCACCCTTTGAGCACTCTTGAAATATGTAGAAAAATCAAGGTCATCTTTATAGATTTTCTTTATGTGATCAAATCCCAAGTAGTATCCAAAATATTTAGCAAGGTGCGCCTTCTTGAAAGAGCATCCGCCACCACATTAGCTTTACCTTGCTTATGTTTGATCACATAAGGAAATTGCTCAATAAACTCTACCCATTTAGCATGTCTCTTGTTAATCTTGCTTTGGCCTTTTAAATATTTAAGGGATTCATGATCACTATGTATCACTAATTCCTTTGGAAAAAAATAATGTTGCCAATTTTGCAAGGCCCTAACAAGAGCATAAAGTTCATTGTCATAGAGATGACTTCCCTTGAGTTTCTCACTAAAATAAGCTATGGGGTGACCCTCTTGAAGGAGGATAGCCCCAATGCCTATGTTGGAGGCATCACATTCAATCTCAAATGTCTTAGTAAATCGGGAAGTGTTAAACTGGGTGCCTTGGTTAATTTATCCTATAAAGTCTCAAAATATTTTTCTTGTTCTTGGCCCCATTTAAACACCACATCCTTCTTTACTATTTCATTTAGAGGTGCAACAATGGTACTAAAGTCTTTCACAAAACCTTTTATAGAAACTAGCAAGTCCATGAAAACTTCGTACCACACTAATATTGGTGGGTGTAGGCCAATTTCTAATTGTTTTCACCTTTTCTTCATCCACAAGCATCCCTTTTAAACTCATAACAAACCCTAGGAAGTCTATGTGATCTATTCCAAACACACATTTTCCTGGATTAGCATACAATTTTTCCTTCCTAAGGGTTTCTAAGACTTGCCTAACATGCTCCTTATGGTTTTCAAGGACAAGCTATACATAAGGATGTCATCAAAATAGACCATTACAGACTTGCCAATGAAAGGTCTTAAAACGTGGTGCATAAGTCGCATGAAGGTGCTTGGACCATTGGTTAAGCTAAAGGGCATGACTAACCACTCATACAACCTAAACTTGGTCTTAAAGGCGGTTTTCTATTCATCTCCCGGTTTAATCTAGATTTGGTTATAACCACTCTTAAGATCAATTTAGGTGAAGATTTGAGACCCATGTAACTCATCCAACAAGTCATCTAATCTAGGGACTGGATGCCTATACTTAATGATGATATTGTTTATGGCATGACAATCCATACACATCCTCCAACTCCCATCCTTTTTAGGGACAAGAATCATAGGCATAACACAAGGACTCATGCTATCTTGGACCCAAGCCTTAACTATTAAACCCTCTACTTGTTGTTGAATTTCCTTGGCCTCGGTTGGATTGGTTCTATATGCTAGCCTATTTGGTAAAGAAGCCTCGGGTATGAAGTCAATTTGGTGCTCAATTCCCCTTAGAGGAGCTAATCCTTTAGAGGGATCTTGGAACACATCTTCAAACTCTTTTACCAAAGGAGCCAAGCACTTAAAACTATCTACCGCCGCCTCACTTTTAAGGTTTTTCTTTGGATAAACTATAAATATAGCCCTTTGAGAAAGCATTACTTTTTTAACTTTTTTTGAGGAAATGAGGAAGCTTCTTTTAGAACTCTTATTTTCTTTGGTTGCCAAACCTATCAAGCATTTGAGGATCTTGATGTTCAGCTCCTCCCTTTCAAAGATCTTGCCAAGGCTGATGAGATGATTCATTATGTGGGTGAATCTTTTCTGCACATCCGAGATGGTTTCCCCTTTAAGCATTCTGAACATTTCATATTCTTGAATCAAAACATGCTTCCTTGCTCTCTTCACATCAATGGTGCCTTCATGGGTAACCTCAAGGATGTCCCACATCTACTTTGCACAAGCACATTGTGAGACCATGAAAAACTCATCAGAATTCAAAGCGTAAGTGATGATGTTCTTGTCAATACAATCATATTGATTTCTTTTACTTTCACTCTTAGTCCATTTGGACCAAGGTTTTTTAATCAAAACATCATCCTTTTCAAACTTTAGTACAAAAGGTCCATTTACAATAACATCCTATATTTCTCTATCAATTGACTTAACAAAGATTTTCATTCTAACCTTCCAAAATTGATAGTTCAATCCATAAAACAAAGGTGGCCTGTTTATAGAAGCACCCTCCCCAAAAGGTAGTTTTTCAGCTATTTTAGAAAGGTTTTAGGATCGAAAACTTGAGTGACTTTCAAGAACTCGGCTCTTGATGCCAATTGTTAGAATTATAGGCCTTAAACAAGAGGGATGTGAATAATGTTTTGAAAGATTTTTGCAAAGATTAAAGGTAGAGTGAAAAGTTATGAAGATTCAATCAATTGAAAATTTTGTTCAACCAATAGACAACTGTTTTAAGTTTGATTCCAGAAAATGAACCTGTTATTTTTATGAAACAACTGTTTGTTTATACTAGCAGATTTTAAAAATAATGTTAAAATAGTTTAATGAGTGTAGGGAAAGAGAAATTTACACAAGATGTTTATACTAGTTCACTCTTAACCAAGAGCTACATCCACTCCTCAGCTAACCACTAAGAATTCACTATGTAATCAAACCTAGATTACAAAACACACAAAAAGTGATGATCTTGAACCCCTAAAGAATACACACCAGTTTTGGCATACCACAGTTTCCATAAACACCTTTTGAAACTGCACCACACCAGAACACGCAAAAATAAAATGTTTAAGGAAGAAAAGGAACAGAATACACTTGGGTAAATCAAAGCTTAAAGTTTAGAAGTACAAGATCCAATCCTATTCCACACTTGAGATGATCCAAAGCTTTTGAAATCTTGAAAATTGTTTTTGATTAATCTCTCTTTCTTGATTAATGTTAAGGAGCTTATAACAACCTTTTTATACTTCAATGAAATGGTTGAAGCAGTTAAATCAAAAACCAAAAGCTATTTGAGTCATTTAAAACAGATTAAAATCAGTTAACAAAATTTGTTCAAATTTCATAAAAACAACCAATTGATTTCTCGAAACAACTGGTTGAATCTGTTTGACAGCAAAGCCAAAGCAAAGATAAGCTTTTCCCAGCCATTTTAAAAACCACTAAGTTTCAAACAACAGGTTGAATCGACATTTCAACAGGTTGAAATTTCACACCCTTTTAGAAAACCCATCTTTTAAAAAAGATTAAGATTCAAATGAACTTGGATCATCTTAAGGAGTGAATTAACATTTCAAAGACTACTAGACAACA
>Ga0123342_1005645_pt1 | contig 17950 bp, 13 predicted proteins | sample Turbeawhitnodule_FD_89960 | JGI IMG/M metagenome (GOLD analysis project Ga0123342, IMG submission 89960) | Root nodule microbial communities of legume samples collected from Mexico - Turtle bean Mexico white nodule | ecosystem: Host-associated > Plants > Roots > Nodule | place: Mexico: Nepantla...
AAAAAAAAAAAAAAAAAAAAAAAAAAAAAAAAAAAAAAAAAAAAAAAAAAAAAAAAAAAAAAAAAAAAAAAAAAAAAAAAAAAAAAAAAAAGTGGTTTACAAAGAGAAAGAGAAGGAAAAGGAAATTCTTGCGGTAATGGTATCAGGTATTAAAACAACTAAGACCGTTATTATCGACTCTTATAAAACAACACCATATGTTTGTTCCTTTTCTTCTCTGCTTTCAGCAACACCCAAATGAATATTAGAATATGCAAACAGAAAATGATCTTTGATTGAAGAAATCGACCATCATAGCATAAAACATCAACCAATATATATGATACGATACCATATCAGTGTGTGAAGGTGATTCCATTCTATGATTCTACAATCTGAATCTCAAAGGGTAGTTAACAGAAGAACAGATAATATTCCATGAGGAGATGAGAAATGGGAAAACACACAAAGGAATAACAATTAACAGCAAAGATGATTTGATTAGCCTAGCCAGTGTTGATATGAACACCAATAGCAATAAGAAATATGGTAATAAGACCAAAGAAGATGATTGTGTGGACCAAGATAGACACTCCACTCGTCTGCATCTTCCCAAACTCCACCACTCTGTTCTTCCCTGGCAACTGAAACAGAAGACCAGGACTTAGCAACACAAACAGCACCACTGCTATCACCACAGGACCCCAATCAGCCATTTTTATCAATATCCCAACTGAGTTTTTTGCTTCAACCTTAATTTACTACACAGAAAAATGTATATAACACAATAGAAGCTTGCTTGCTAGTTAGCTATGTAACTAGCTAAGCCTCCTACACACAATTATATATATAGACTAGTAGTGCTGAACCCAAGCCTGAAATTAAAAAGTAAATTGTGGTAGCACCAATAGAGTCTCAATTACTCAGAAGTCGAGATTCAGTCCTTTCTGATTCAAGAATAAAATTGTGACTGAACACCGATTTCCAAAACAAACAATACTTATGATGCGATAATTGATTTTAACAATAACTCACATCACTCAGGAGTCAAGACACACTCCTTTTCCTCTAACCTATCGAGTCACTTTTTAAGGACAAAACATGACAACTTTTTAAGGACAAAACATGACAGAAAACCAGATTTTCAAATACGATGATTTACCAGATCATCAAAGATGAATGATAATGAAGGAAGGAATAGATTAAAGAGAGACAGGTAGCAGCATGAGGTAAACAGAAAAATAGTTAGTTTTAGTTTGGGTGCATGTCACGGTCAGTGATGAATGTTAGAGCAAGTAAGCATTGCATTACGTGGCGGCATATGCGAAATATAATGGGATTTTCCTGCGAGATAAGACGGAATCAATTATTGTTTGTGGCTCAAGTTCAAAAGTACCACATCGATTGGTGTTGAGTGGGTAGACACGTTACCCTTCTATATTTTGCATTACAAAGCAAAATTTGAGACTTTCGGGGTTTGGATACTTCAGGTTAAGAAATAAAAAATAAAGTGGATTTGGTAAAATATATTTTATTATTTAAAAAATTATATTTCATGTCAGAGACGTTTTCATTTCATACACGTAAGCGTCTTCCTCCCACTTTTATAACAAGACACATTTATTTTGTATTCTTTGGTTATAATTTTCAAATTTGTCTTGAAATAGGAAATGAAAACAATCATACTTTATTTTTATGTTGTTTTTTAATTAACCTTAATATGTGCTGTTTAAGTTGTTCCCTAATTAGATAATAAAATGGATTTGGTTGAAAAAAATGGATAAACTTTTTAATAAAGTCTATTCTCAGTAATTTAGAATTCGTCTTAACAAAATTTTATTTTTGATATGTTTATTTTACTTATCAGATTATTTATAATTGTTATTGGACTATCTATAATATATAATATATAGTTTCATATCTGAGAAGGTGTGTTAGATATCTCACATCAACTAGATATTGAGATAATTTATAATTTATAAAGTTAAATTGAAATTAAAGTTTACTATTGTGATTTTTTTAAAGTTTTAAAATTTTCATGCTCGTAAACATATTGTGGAAAAATTTACAAGTTCAAACTGTGGATATAAATATGCCAAAATAAAACAATCGTGCAGAAAAATCTGTAATTCATGATTTTCCAGTATTATTGTGCAAAAATAATTGCATCCATTCTTAGATAGTATTAAACGAAACAGATCCATATCAACACTCTTCAACTAAAATTTTATCTCAACAAAATGTGTAATAAGAAATTAACTAGAAATTAATATTATATGTATCAGAGATCAGAGTGAATACCGTTTTTGAAATTTAATAGAAAAATGATGCTTTGATAAACTCTTTTTAAGAGTTGTATACAATTTTGACATGATAGAATTTAATATTGCTTGAAAACGTAACCAAACATGAAACTACAACGTTGTAGAAATCAAGGTTTGAACTCTGCAAAAAGACACGTAAATGAAAGAGAAATAGAAGAACTTGAATCCATGGAACTAGCCAATGTAAAAGTGAACCTTAACAGCGAACAAGAAGAGGCACATGAGACCAAAGTAGAGAAGTGAATGAACAAGAATGGAAGAAGCACTGGTCTGAAAATTTCCAAACTCCACGCATCTAGAACGACCAGGTAGTTGAAAAAGCAACCCTGGCATTAGCAGAACGTATAGCACCACAGACACAACCACTGCTCCACAATCCAACATTCTTCTTCCACCTTCAACAACACCTTCTGATGTTTATATGTTCAGAGAATGAATTGGTGATGAAACAAAACATGTGTGTATATATATATATATATGTGTGTTAGGACTTGGGAAGATGCATGTTTTCTTTGGTTTGAGTGCCACTGTGCATGCACGTGATGGTTGTGAATGAGATTTGGATTAAGGATAACTTGCTTCTCATGATAATTCTAACTATCTGCTTCATCTTTCACAGGTTATTATTTCATGCTCAAGCAAGGAATTACACTAATATTCAATCACACACACTTGTTGTAGAGTGATCTATGCAACATTCTATAATATTATGTATTAAAAAATAAACTTTAATTTTGATTTAATCTCATACAAATTATTTATGATTGAAGTTTGTATCCACTTATATAGGTCAAGAGTAGAATGATTTCTCTAACATTTTATAATATTATGTATTAAAAAATGGACTTTAAATCTAACTCAACCTCATAAAATCGACTTATGAGGTGAGGTTTGCACTCACTTATATAGGTCAAAAGGTCAAAAGTAAAATGATTCCTACAACATTGTATAATATTGTGTATTAAGAGGTGAATTTTAAATCTAATCCAACCTCATAAAACTTACGACTTATAAGATAAGGTTTGCACTTACTTATATAAATTGAGAGCGACAACTCGTACATGTAACAATATATTATAAGTGATACGATAACAGTCCGATAACATGTGGTCTAACAAGACCAATAAAACTCGCTAGATGGACTTGAAATAGTCCTGATACTATATTAAAAAGTGAATTTAAATCTAACTCAATCTTATAAGATAAAATTACATTCACTTTTTTTTTATCAGCAAATTACATCCACTTATTTATATATAATGAAATATTATAATCTTTTAATGTGTGATCTCCAACATAATTTTGAGATTGCATAGCTTTGTTTTGGTTCACATTTCAGAAATCTTCTTAAAAGAAACTCCAATCAGGAATTTTTTAATTATGCTGCAAAAGATGGCAGGGAATTTCTCGCAAATCTCAAAGTTTATAACTGGATTGTTCGTGAAGTTTTTTCTCTCCTGATTTTGAGAAACAGATTTCCTATAAACTTTTCCTGGAAAATCCATAGTAAGATTTCACAAGAGTTTGAAACGATCGTAAATATAGAAATAATTTTTAAGATGTGATTACTTTCGGTAATTAAAAAATTAAATAAATCAATGAATTAAAACTGTAGAAATCTATTCATATATTACAAACTAGAGTACACAAATTGAAAAGGTAAGATATATTAACAATTAATATGTATCTACGCAGAAAAAAATAGTTAGGTATAATGTTAGACTGAGTTAATCAAATTAGGAGGTTAGTAAATGTTGGGATAATAGACTCTAATCTCTAGTAGGATCTCCAACACACCCCTCACGCTGAGACTGCCAACTCAACACAAACACTCGTTAGGATAGGCTCAGGACTCTAATCTCTAGTCGATATGGGATCTCCAACACACCCCTCACGCTGAGACTGCCAACTCAACACAAACACTCGCTAGGATAGGCTTGAAATGACTCTGATACCATATTACGAAGTGGACTTTAAACCTAATTCAACCCCATAAAACCGACTCATGAGGTTGAGGTTTGCACTCCCTTGTATACAATGAAAGACTCTAATCTCTAGTCGATGTGAGATTTCCAACATCTTTCGCTAAAATCCAAAAACTTTTTTCTCATTTTGAATGACATATGAAGGTGACAATTGATGGATTTGGTGGAAGAAGAATTAACACTTCAAAATCCAAAAATAATGACAAGACAATTTGAAATTTTTAGAAAAAATGACATATGCAGGTCACAATTGATCGATTTGGTGGAGGAAGAATTAACACTAATTTTTTTTCTTCAACAACCCCATATAATCCACTTTTTCCAAAAAATAAAAATTGCTCTTTCTATCTACCTTCCATGATTTTTTTTTATGACAATTATTTCCTACACCCAATTAAATTTGAACTTAAATTGGGTCTCTATGTGAAATGATAAAAAAATCTTTTAAATAAAAGAGTGGCTAAAACTACATTCCAGAATCCTCTCTCTGAATTTGGATTTTTAAAACACCTTTTTGAATTATGAAATCCTTTATCTGAAATTTGTTTTCAATTTTTTTTTTAAATATTTGTCCACAACGTATGTTTTGTATTTTGAAATTGTTTTTTTAAAATGAGATTTTGATATTTTGAATTGTATTATGAAATTTCGCTTACGTAACACAATATTAATATATTCTATTTTTTTTATAAATTATATTTTTTTATTTTATTTCTGAAATGAAGGACATTTTTTAAAATTAAAAAATATATAGGGTGCAAGTTAAAAAGAGTTGGATATAGGAAGAATTTGGCCTTCTATAACTTCTATGTTTTATGGGATACAAGAACTTTAAAAATATTCTTTCATATTATTTCACTGGAAATATTCCAAATTATCCACACAAAAATTACGATTAAAAAAGTTAAACATTTAAGTACTGTGTATAATCGAAAATTATACTTTTTAATATTATTTAATATTTTTTATTATGCAGTATAAAACCCGTTTTAGAGCATAATATTCAAACTTTTAACTTTTTTTATTGTCCAATTCAAAACATAAACACCCAAAATTTTAATTTATGGATTATACCACATGGATCACTTAATTCAAAACTTTATTGATAAAATCACATAGAGAGATATTTTTTTATATATATTTCTCCTGTTAAAAACTCTAGAATAAAAAAATTATGAAGAAAATGGTGACAAAGGTGTTGAAAGAGATATGAATATTAACCAAAGTAGCACTCCTAATGGGAAAACACGAATTAATTAATTAATTAAAGTTCACTTAGTAATTAACTCAATTTTGATATTTTTGAAGAATATAAATACTTTTTAATATAGTTTCATACATTTTTAATCTTATTTTTAATTTCAAAAATAATTATTTAAAATTTAATTATTTAAATTTATTGAATACCACCGACAAATAAAGCACAGAGAATAGCAGTGGAATTTAATGCGAGTGTCCAATAATTATAACTTTTCTTTGTCTTTTCTCAGTCCTTCCTTTCAGAATGATTAATCATCATTTGGTTGTACTACTACTACCTTTTTCTAACGTGCTACTTTTTTATTTATTTATTAATTTATTCATTTATAACTTAACTATAATACATAAATTTATTTTTTAAAGTATTTTATATACTTAAAAAAGCAAAGTACATAATTCAAAAATAAAGTACGGATTTTGCCAAAGGAAATAGATAAGATTTGTTTATAATAAATGCAAAAAGTTTGGTAAAAATAAAGCAGTGGATAATAATTATTGTTGGATATATGCATAAAAAAGAATTGGAGTAAAAGAAGGAGAAAAACCAAATTGTCATGGAAATTTCAGACCTCTTTCTTTGGGAAATGGCTGTTTGTTAGAGATATTCAACAAAGACGGTTTGAAAAATAATATAATTCCAAATGTGAAATAGAAAAAAAAAATTATTGAGCAATCTTAAATTTTTATTGTGTTTATTATGTGAAAAGTGTGAGATATTTCAGCAGAAAAATTCAACATCTACAAAATGGGTAATTAACTCCAATAATAGTAATCAATACAGAAGATTTCTAATATAATTATAAGGTCAATTTAGTTAAGTTTTTACAAACTATTACCAATTTATAAAAAATAAATTGTAATTATTATTAATTTCTAAAACTTTATTTTCACCTTTTATTAATATAAAATGTAAATATGAATTAAGAGGAAAGTCTCTAAAGGGAAAAATTTCTTAATTAGAACGTTTAGTTTAATAAAAAGAGAAACCAAGTTTTTTTTTTTTTTTATTGGTTTTCTCCTTTCTCTTATCTGAATCATCCTTTCCTTTCTTCCTGTGTATCTGTCTCTTCTAAAAAAGAATTTGTCTGATATAGTGGTTAAAGTTTAGGGTTTAAGGTTTAGGATTTATGGTTAAAGTTTCATTATAACTTTGTATATCACGCATATTCAGCTAATTATCGTAGTTAACGTTGTTATTTTCTTTAGAAATAAATAATTTTTTTTTATTAATTTTTCAGATTGACATTTTTCTACATTAATGAAATCAATCCATGACCTCACAGTAATATTTAAAAAATATTTAAAATAATAATAATATTTTTGTTTTAATAAAAAAGGAGAGGAAGACATAATAGAGAAGTCAACTAAAAGAAGAGTAGTGTGATAGTGAGAGTCAACAGGTCTTCCCAAAGGTGCTGATGCATCAACATCTGTTCACACCTCCAAATTCTTCTTCATTGCAACCTTTGAAACCTAACAAATTTCATCACCATCACATTTTTATCTATGTTTCTTCATTTCACTTTACTAATAATCTTTCACATGGTCCAAATTCAAACATGAAATAATTGAATTTACAGCTTCATTCTTCTTTGTTACACACTTATGTTACCTTAATTAGTAATTGTTTCACACTACTGAAGAGAAAAGATAACAGAAAAAACGACAAAAGAAAAAAGTTAACAGTAGAGGAACGTTTTGTTTGAGGATTGTCAATGCTCTGAATTAATTGGGGATTGAAAATAAGATAAACTAAAAGTGAAATCTCACCGAACCTTCATCTAAGATATTATGTATCAGTGCGCCAGTGGGGTGGACTTGTGCTTGGAGGGTCTTCAATTCTATATCATCAACTTGTTCATTCCTTAGGTTTGTGTTTGTGTTTGGAAGATAAAGTTCTTAATCAAATTTGGGATTGTATCTGGCTAGCCGTGATAGTTGAGTTGTGTAAACATAAGAATAAGAAGATTTTTAAAAACGGTAAAATAAATTATATTGAAATTTTTACGTGCAAATGAAGGTGTAGTCACAAAGTTCATTAGATAAATTTTTCGTATTTTGATTGGTGTCTTCCGTCGTTGGTACAAAACGTTATGGTTTTTCTGTCCTGTATCTTCTTTTTGTGATTCGTTTATGGACGTGCCTCCTTCTGGGGCAAACAACATACGAAAGTGTCTGTGTAAATTTTTTTCAACGCAATACGGACCCATAATGAAATTGCAGAAATTAGACCAGAATTTCACAAGTTTCGATAGAGAATAGCCTTGATTTGTACAAAATTTCAGAAAAATTCTTCGAAATAACAAATATTTTTTTTTTATTAGATCTCTTAAAAAATTTAAAAGTTTATGTTGAATTGTATAGCGTGTTTGTTTTATGTGTTATGGTTTGCACGCGTTTTGAGATTTGTATAAGGTTGAAATATGGCTTAAATAACTTCACAGTATTTGTATTTGTATTTTGCCGATAAAAAATAATGTATTTGTATTTGTATCAGTCAAGAATCTGAACCAAACATGCATTTATACTTCACAGTTATCACTTCATAGAGTGTGGTGGGAACTGCAATTTCTCCAATTCTAGCTCAACTTCTTTCAATTCACGCGATTGAGTACTATGCCACCGGGTAAAACCTCTCTCTTCATGCTTTTTCATTACTCGTTGCTTCCTTCTGCTTCTTCAATTTTACTATGGATTATAGATGCTTGATCCAATTTTAACAATGTTGTGTTGTGGCTGGATTCACGGTGATACTGAAATTCGTGGCAAAACGCATCGCGTGCTTTGACTGTCTTCTGTTTGCTGTAAAGTTTGACTTGGTTTGATTTTTTACTGTGAGGTGTTGCTAGTTTAGGCTTTGCACCTTTTTTGGGTGGAAATTTATGGTTGGTTTTGGTACAGTACGGTATAGCGTACCTTTGAGATGGAACTTTTACTTCACGGACCAAATCGTTGTCCTTTCAGCTCACATGGGGGAATAATGGTATTGCTGTAATACAGATATAAAAAAGAGGATGGTGAGTTCTTACTTCTTGGTTTACCAGCAGAGAGGGTAGTGCCCCCAAATTTCTGCATGATTCCCGTGTCGGCACAAATGAAGAGATAATGGAAGAGGGAACAAAAGGATGAGTTCTGAATTGGTGGACTAATTTGATATGATCATGGCAGGTTTGGAGTATAACATCGATGATCTGTTCCAAGAAGCTAGGAAGCGATGGCTCAAGCCTGTGGAAGTGCTTTGCATTTTACGGAATTACGACATGTGCGAGCTTACCCACCAGCCCCCTCATCAGCCAGCTGGTAATGTCCGTTTGGTGTTTGTTGAAATTTGTGAAAGAAATGAAGCACATTTTTTATGTCTCTCGTTTGTTATTTGATTATGTGTTACTGAATGTCTGTTACCACTTGACTTTCTCAACAGGTGGATCCCTATATCTGTTTAATAAAAGAGTCACGCGTTTCTTCCGTAAAGATGGTCATAACTGGCGGAAGAAAAGAGATGGAAGAACTGTGGGAGAAGCACATGAACGGCTTAAGGTCTTGTGAACATTTTGTTCTAGGCTGTCCTTCTATTCTGAGACATCTGTTTGTCTTGCTGCAGATCATGTCAGCCACTACTATCTGCCCACTTTTGGCACGCTATATGTTTTATGCAAATGCTCCAATTTGGATCAAACTCCTTCGTTTTAGTCTTAGATAAGAACTATACTGAAAAGAGTAAAAGATGAAAATGTAGTAATTGTACCGTTCTTACTAACAGCTTGAAGTTTTCATACCAATTGTAATTAGAGCTTCTTCTACTTCATCACTGAACTTTTTATTTGAGGAAATTGAATAATAATTTTAACATTGTTGAAGAAGAAATATTCATATCTCACACATGTTGAATAAATATTATTTGAAAATAATTAAATATCTTCATTGGAAATTTCATATTTCAATATGTCTCCTAATATGCCCTGTACCATAGATAGCTTCCACAAAACTTTAGAAAAAAAAGTATGTGTTTAGTTTGTCTAGCACTCTTTATGAGCATGAGCTGTCATATCATTGAGATGTAACCGATTTGTTGTTAAATATTTTTACTCATGTTGAGCATTTTTCTCTTTTGAATATATTTCTCTTATTTTTGCTATATTGATGTTTTCATGCCAACATTTGTTTAGTGATAGAATTTTCTGTATTTCAAACTCTCAATCGATTGGTACTAATCTTCGTGATTAGGTTGGAAATGAAGAAATCCTAAACTGCTACTATGCACATGGAGAGGAGAACCGTACTTTTCAGAGACGTAGCTATTGGATATTGGAGCCGTGAGTAATTTTTAACCATTAGTTTGATGCAGACTATATTATGATTACTTATACTTGATTTTTCTTTCAAGATCCAAATACAAACTTACGGAGCTCATAACAGAGGCAACTTTAATTACCACGAATAAATTGTCTTGATTGCAAAATAAATTAACTTTCAGTATATGTAAATACTATTAAGATGGGTCCATTTATATGCCAATATGTTATTGTTGTGCATGTTCGTATTTGCTCAAACATTATTGTTTCTTGACAGGGAATATGAGCATATTGTTCTGGTGCATTATAGAGAAACAAGTAAGGTGAGTTCCCAAAACATGATATCAGATAAACATGGTACTTGCGGCTTATTATGTGTGAAAAGGTTCCTTTTAGTGCAACACATCTCATTGACCTACACTCCTCCCCTGTTTCTGAAAACTAAAATGTTAGTTTAAGCACATCCTCCCTTTTTGGTGTTCATGATAGGGTGAGACTGGTAGCTAGCTAGGTATGAATTACTAAGATAGAAAACAGAAAAGGAAAAGAGACAAAGAAACATCAGTTAATTCTCATTCCTGTCTACAACCCTGGGTGCCTACCCTTAAATAACCTAATAACATGGATTGGGCAGCTCATTTAGGAAAAACAACAATTTAAAGGAAAAAAATTTAGTCATTACAATCCATAATCTTTGGCCTAATAAGGTTTGATGATGGCTACGTTGGGCCTGGTCAAGTTGTGGGCTGGAGGCCCATCAGTTCAGGTTTGAAACTTAAATAATTTAGTTCATTTGTTTTCTTATGAAATTTCAACCCTTTGTAGTATTTCTTATGAAATTTCAACCCTTTGTAGTATTTCTTATGAAATTTCAACCCTTTGTAGTATTTCTTATGAATACTTCATTTTGTATTCTTTTAATGCTTTATTTTCTGTAAATGACTTACATGGTAGTCCTTGAGCTGTTTATATTTCTTCCATAAGTTCAATTCTGTTTCTCTCTCTCTCTCCCTCTCATTTTTCAGTTTTAAAACTCTACAGTAAATAAACATGATGACATGACTCCAGAAAGACAAATTTACAATTAGAGATTGGAATCAATTGAAAATTGGGAATTGAAAACAAAACAAAAGGCCTGGAAAAGGAAGGTGCCACAAACAAGGTTTGATAAGCTTAAGGATGATCGCCACAAAGATTAGTAAAATCGTAATAAGATAACAAGATGTAAGGAAGAACCGTAGAAAAGAGACATCCTCATTTCTTTGTCAAAAACATCTGTATATCATTTTCTGTGTTCCAAAATATTTAAATAAAAGTTTAGTTTTAGGTTGTCGTTTGTAAGTAGATAAAAAAAAAAAAATCCCTATATCACAACACAAGCAAAACTAATTTGCCCTAGTGGTTAAGTGAAGTCTGTTCAAAGTGTCGAGCCTTGTTGGTCCTCCAAATAGGTACATCAAAGAGCTAAAATTGTGATGAATCAGACATTTGCAATATCTTAACTTCTTGAAACTTTGTTCACATCCAACTTTTCAAATGTACTTCTCTTGATATTTAGTGACCCCCACTCCGTCCACCGCTTATTTCAAAGCGGCTAGTTTTATGATTATTATTTAGTGTTGTTATTGAAGACACATATTCTATTGCACTGTTACTTTCTGGAACTAAATACTTCATTTTCTGATTGTGTGTGACCTCAAATGGAGATATATTCAAATCTCATTTAAATCATCATTTTGTTGATTCACTGAATTGCAATTATCTGGTCACGTTCATCTTTTTGAAGCAGTAGATTGTTTCATTGTACTGCTGTTAGCAGTGAGAGAGCACTATCTTTGGGATCAAACAAGGTTTCAAAAGTATATTCCAGGAGAAATAAACTGTACGAATAGCTAGAGGGTCAGGTGTTACAAAAGCAGTTAGGAGGTTTGGTAGTTAAATAGGGGAAACTGTAATGGAAAGGGGGCTACTGTGGAAACATAACGGAAACTGGTACACTCTCAGTTTAAAGGGACATTGTGTTCCTTGCAAGACAAATTCTTCTCTTGTATATCACTCGTTAGATAACAGTTTCACTCTTTCTTTCACATCTGCTCTTATATTTTCTATTTTCTTAATTTGTTCACTGCTTGGGAATTGTATCAGGAATTTGAGGTTGAGTTTGGCATTACGATTTACACTCTCATTTTTGCAGGGGAAATCCAATTCTGAACCTGTCACACAATTGTCATCGGGTTCCTCTCTTGTTTTTAGTCAGAGTCACAGCCTGTATACTGCTCAAAATCCAGGGACATCATCCGTGTTTGGAGATTCATGTGAACCTAATCTCAATTTCTCTAGTCCTGGGTCTTTAGAAGTTACATCTGAAGCACAAGCCTTGCGCCAATTGGAAAAAGAGCTGAATATAAATGAGGACAGCTTCAGTGAAAGGTTGTCTGAACAAAATGATCAAGGGCAACTTTTTGTTATGTATAGTGAAGGACAAGGTAATTTAGACAAACTTAAGCTGTTCAGAATTACTGTTTTTTTATCGGAGGGAGTGGATAAAATTAATATAAGTGAAGCATTTGAGTTATTATCCCTATTTTATGTTTTTACCTTGTATTGTGTTTGGGTTTGTTCAGTTATAGATGTTTGTCTTCAACCTATTCAACATATGCTAGTGGCTTCTTCCAGTCTCACAACTAATATGCTGTGACTGTTGTTGGGTTAAATTTATAACATACATGCTTATTTTTAAGTTGTCCAACGGTACCCTTCTTTATGATAGAATTTCTTTGAGTGAAACCTAAGTCCCCCCAATTGTTATATGCTGGTTGCTTCAAGTGAATCTTAAAAAAGTGGTGACGATTATTATGAATATGGAAACCAGAAAAGGAAAAAGTTTGAAACAGCAGCCTCGCAATTAGGTTTCTTGTATCTCAAATCACTCTAGGAGGAATTGAAGGAATCTTCATATTATGTTTAACCAAGCAGAACATTTTTCAAATATTTAATGCACAGAACTCTATATATTGCATGATATGTAAATCTTGTTTATCCTCTTTTTCGCTTGAAAAAATAAATTAAAGAAGTGTTCCGATTTTACTGATATTGATTATTGAAATTTGCTAAATCTCTACAAGCCTTTATGAATCTGTATTATTCACTAAGTTGGGTTACAACATGTATACACGAAATCTAAAAGATAAACTACATATATGATCTTATGTAAAATATAAACTACATATGTGATTCCAATCAACACTCCCTTTCAAGCTTAAGCACGTGTCTTCTCATATAGTTATCCTCGGACCCTGGAAGGATTTACTCAATATGTCTACAAGTTGTTCATTAGAATATACAAATTTAGTCTTGATGATGTCAGAAAGGACGCCAACCTCTATATATTTAGTCCTTTTGTGAAGATCGAACTTGAGGAAAAGTATAAAGTTTATTGGTTATAACAAGCAAGTTCCATAGGACCTGTCTCACAAGCAAACCCTTTAGCCATACAAGTTTGCAAGTCGTATCAGCCATAGCATGATATCCTGCTTCAATACATGACCTTGCAACCACAAACTGTTTCTTACTTTTCCTTGAGATCAAGTTACCTACAATAAAAAAATAAACTGCATATCTAGTCTGCTCTCATTTAAAAGATACACTACATGTCGGATTACATCAACAAAGATTTTGTTGTTAATTAGTTATTCCTCCCCTCAAACTTTTGTTTTTCAAAACTTTCAAATTCTGCTTTAGATCAGATTCAATTTAGTTCACAAGTTCTTTATAGGTTGTTTTTGGTACTCCTTATTGTAATTAAACAGAAACTGTAAAGAGAGGAAAGTAAAATCTTCTGAAATTAGTGTATTTTCTGTAGATAACAGTGACACATACTATCATGACTCAATTGATGATTGTCCTGATGGAAAAGAAAAAACTATATACTGGACCAAGGTGCTTGAAGCATTCCAGCCCTTACCTGTGACCAATATACCAGATCAATATGTATATGAGGCATTTGAAAATGTGAGTATTCCTAATAAATACTTCATGCTGTTAAGAGTTTATAATCGATGTTTGCTGAAGTTTCCAAATAAATTACGTAGTTTTGCATCTCTTGAAACAATTTTATCATTTAAAACTGTCACTTCAATGCTATTTATTTGTGTTCATTTTTCTTCTGCTTCTTACGAAGAAATAAAATCTCTATTCTTAAAACAGGAAGAGTCATTATTTTCTTCAGGAAGGGAAATGATTGCCAACGTGGAAAACAATCAGTGGCTAAACTCCAACAGTAATAATGTCGAGAACTGTATGACTTATTTCTACCTTAAATTACTTGGTCATTTCCCTTCTTTTGCATATCATGAAATTTTCTCCATCTCTCTGATGTCCCATATCACCAGCTGTTTTTCCACTTCCTCAAGGCAACAATGGAGTCAAATTTCCTCTATGTTCTCTGGTAGAAACTCCCGTAACTATCTCTGACTACTATGAACCATTTTTTGACCAAACCCAAATTCAAGAACCTCTTGGTGGTGTAGATTCAAGCTTGACTGTTGAACAGAAACAGAAATTTACTATTAGGGCAGTCTCCCCAGAATACTGCTATGCCACTGAGACTACAAAGGTTTGTCTTTTAATTTCAGTATTTATTATGTCCTACGCGAAGATATATGACTTAGTGAATGTTGTCAACTGAATGATGGATTGTCATGCTTTTTGGTGCTTACTAAGCTTTACCTACGTTCCTGAAGACTTCTAAATCAATACACTGCATAGTTCAAATATGTATGGATTTTTGGTATCATGTAATTATATATCTAATAATTAGGGAGTTGTCATACAAACTCTTTGATCTTAATTTCAATACTTAACCATTTGAGACATATACTTTGTCTTTAGTGTCTTTCCTATTGAATTGTTATTGTTTTGCGTATAATATGATATAGATACTATTGTTGTTGTCATTTGAATCCTAAATTCTCAAGTTATACGTGTAGGTTATCATTATTGGATCATTTCTCTATCATCACTTGGATTCTACCTGGGCCTGTATGTTTGGTGATGTTGAAGTTCCTGCTGAGATTATTCAGGATGGCGTAATTTGTTGTGAAGCTCCATCCAATCTTGTTGGAAAGGTTAACCTGTGCGTTACTTCCGGAAATAGGGTGCCTTGCAGTGAAGTGAGTGAGTTTGAGTTTCGAAATAAGACTACTAGTTGCACTCGCTGCAATTCGTTGGAAACAGAAGATGGTAGAAGTCCAGAAGATCTGCTATTACTTGTTCGATTTGCGGAGATGCTCCACTCTGCTTCAACAACAGAATCTGGAAGTCATCTTTCAACAGAACAGAAAGATAGTGATGATTCATGGAGCCATATTATTGACACTCTCCTAGTTGGCACTGGAAAATCATCTGATACTGTTAACTGGCTTCTAGAAGAGCTGCTGAAGGATAAGCTGCAGCACTGGCTCTCTAACCGATCCAATGAAAGAGATGAAGGGACAGACTGTTCTTTGTCCAAGAAAGAGCAGGGGATTATACACATGGTTTCTGGGTTGGGTTTTGAGTGGGCCCTGAACCCCATTCTCAATTGCGGTGTGAATATAAATTTCCGTGACATCAATGGATGGACCGCCCTTCATTGGGCTGCACGGTTTGGGAGGTAATAGAAAACTGATATGCAATAGTGTTATCACCTTTTTTTTTTCAAAATCCTTCAATAAAATATAACATTGAAATATTAAAAAGAGTCATATAAGCAAAAAAATCTCAAATATCCTTAATCATGAGACATATAATTATCACTATAAATAAGAACGACAATGCAACTGTAGTAATTAATATTGACATAATAGAATAAAATCTGTTTAGAAATATGTACTTCATCCTTGGGAGAAGGGAATATAAATACAAAGAAAGAGAACAAGGACAATTAAAACCTGTATGTAATACCTAGCCTGTAAGTCACATGTTAGAAATTGATGACTGCATTTAAGATGTGATGTAACAGGATTTTTCTATCATTCTTGAAAAACATGCATATTAAGCCAAGCAAAATGTTTATTTATTTTTTATTTCAAAAAAGAAGCCTTTTCCCACTATCTATCTGGTATCAACTATAATTAATTCAATTATCAAATTGTGCTGGACCTGTAACCGATTTTTCAGAAATGTCATTTTGAATCGGTGTTTTTAAAAGGTATCTGTTGGAGCTTTATTTTCTCTTTCCTTGTCTCTATGGATAAGACTGACCTCCATATAATTAATTCATCTTACCTGGTAACCTGGGTCTCATTGGTCTTCTACATCGTAGGCCAAACTCTTTTCTCGATTGTTGGAGATCCCACATCGACTAGAGATAAGGACATTTTATTGTATATAAGTGAGTGCAAACCTCAACCTCATGAACCGGTTTTATGGGGTTGAGTTAGGCTTAAAGTCCACTTTGTAATACCGATGATCATATCAAGATTAAACCCTTGCTTTTAGAAGTCTTTATAAATTATCTGTTCAATTCTAAGTCTTCTGGATATTGTGTCACAAATATTTCATTCCATGATAGGGAAAAAATGGTTGCTTCACTTATTGCTTCTGGTGCATCTGCTGGAGCGGTGACAGATCCAAGTTCACAAAATCCAAGCGGTGAAACTGCTGCATCTGTTGCAGCCTCCCATGGCCATAAGGGACTAGCAGGTTATCTTTCTGAGGTAGACCTAACCAGCCACTTGTCATCCCTCACATTGACAGGGAGTAAGATTTCTAAAGGACCTTCTGAGCTTGCAGCCGAGTTAACTGTCTGTAGTGTCTCTAAAGAAAATCTTGTGGCCAGTGAGGATCAGGTTTCACTAAAAGCTTCCTTGGATGCTGTCAGAAATGCAGCTCAGGCAGCTGCACGGATACAAGATGCTTTTCGTGCACATTCTTTTAGAAAACGGAAACAAAGAGAAGCTGCAGCTGCTGTGGCACGTCTAGAGGGATATTGTATTAGTCCAGGTTGCAATGATGATAACATTTCAGTGCTTTCTGCCATGTCAAAACTTAGTTCTCGGAGCTTGGGTGATTGCAATTTAGCTGCCTTGTCGATTCAGAAGAGATATCGAGGTTGGAAAGATCGCAAACAATTCTTAGCATTGCGCCAGAAAGTAGTTCAGATACAGGTAACTGTAAATAATTGTTATTACAGTTTTACCATACTAATTCCAAGAATTCTGCATGTATGTAGATATTGGCACTGTAAAAGTATAGAAACTTTGTAAAGTGAATAAATTTGTTCATAAATTGGAGGGAATGGGGAGATGAAAGCTATAACTAGACATAGACATCAAGAACTTCCTATTAACCTTGGCTTTTCTATATTTATTTGGGCAGGCCATTGTAAGGGGTTACCAGGCTCGAAAGCAATACAAGATAATATTATGGGCAGTTGGAATCTATAATAAGGTTGTGCTACGATGGAAGAGAAAACGCGTTGGTATAAGTAGTGTCCGGCAAGAAATGGATTCAAATGAAGAAGGAAGTGATGATGAAGATTTTCTCAACGTGTTCCGAAAAGAGAAAGTAAATGCAGCAATTGAGAAGGCTTTGAAGCGGGTGCTTTCCATGGTCCGTCATGACGATGCTCGTCACCAATACAGGCGCTTACTTTCATTGTATCGTCAAGCCAAGGTAATTAGTTAGTAAAATCTAAGTATCTAAGTATTATGATTAAAGCTTTCACTTTCCTTTTCTTTACTGTTAGAATCAGATATATGATAAATGGAACGCTTGCAAGTAGCAACACCATAGTCTCTTTCGACACACTGGTGTGTCTCATAAAATAATATGATCCCATTCTTTTTAGTTGGGTCAGCATCATGAGGTCTTCTACTCAGACGATAGCAGTGTCTTATAAAGTCAACCCAAAATTATTAGGACTTAACATGCTTTTTATATATAAAAGCTTTCATGTTAAACATTACTATACAATTTGACATCTTAGTTAGATTGATACATCAAATAATAACAATTATACAATTTGACATCTCAGTTAGATTGATACATCAAGTAATAACAATTATACAATTTGACATCTCAGTTAGATTGATACATCAAGTAATAACAATTATACAATTTGACATCT
>Ga0123342_1005646_pt1 | contig 17943 bp, 11 predicted proteins | sample Turbeawhitnodule_FD_89960 | JGI IMG/M metagenome (GOLD analysis project Ga0123342, IMG submission 89960) | Root nodule microbial communities of legume samples collected from Mexico - Turtle bean Mexico white nodule | ecosystem: Host-associated > Plants > Roots > Nodule | place: Mexico: Nepantla...
TAACTAAATTAGAGACCATTTTAGAAACTAAAACAAAAATTGGTTTCTAAATTAGTTTCTATTATTTTCTATTATGGTTAAATAGTTTCTAAATTGGTATCTAATTAGCAACAAAGGTTTTATCTACCATTATTTAGTTTCTAAATTTAGTCTCTAAAACCTTGGTTGCTAATTAGAGACCAATTTAGAAACTATTTAAAATTAATAGAAAATAATATAAACTAATTTAGAAACCAAATGAGATGAGTCAATCATAGGGGTTAATGTAAGAAAAAGTCATCTTTAGGATTATGTTATACAAAATATTAGTAAGATATTTATTAACTGAAAAGGAAACATTTATCATTTGGAGAAGTCTAGTACTCATAAAAGTTGTCCTCAATGTGTCCTTTAAATACCAAGTTGGGTAGAAGGATATTATAATATAAAGAGAGTTTGTGGGGGCTGGAACTAGGGAGCAAAAGGGAAAAAAAGTTGCTTGGGTAAACTGAAAAATACATGTTTGTTTAGAAACCTAGGACTCTTAAGCATAAAAGATTTAAAATTGTTTAATAAAGCTTTAGGTTGTGCAGATGGAAGTGTATATTAACTACAAAAAAATCAAGGTAGGTCGAACATGATTCTTAAATCTAAATATGGGGTTTGGATATTAATTTAAGAAAGCTGGGGAAATATTGGAGGAAGAAGTTGGTGTCAATGCAGAACAATCTCTGCAACAACAAGCAGGAAGAGCATAGTCATATGATGCTCAAACAGTACAGTTTTATAATATTGCAATGGTTGAGTTCCAAAAAAGTAGACTTAATTGGACTAGAATATTTGCAATTTGTTTTTGTCAAAGGATGATCCAAAGGATAGTTGCATGTTGTAGTGTTGAAGGCCTCAAAGTGGTTTTAGTTAACTTTAAATAGGTTGTAGTCCTCCATATATTTTTCTGTTCTTTTTTTTTTAGGTTTTCTACAAGAGTTGACATACTTCTAAAAGTGTTTTTTTTTTATTTAACTTGTTTATTACTGATAAAAAAAATAGATTGATTTTACCATAAATATTTTGAAAAGTGGGATGGATAAATTAATCAAATTTATCTCTATTGAATGTGTGTGAAAACATTAAATTAATTTTAAATATTATAGGTACTCATACAGTGTGGATATCCATGGCAGCACAACAATGTAATGGACAGAACAAATTTCATGTGATATCAGGAATTTGCAGGACATAATAAAACAAAATTGGCTGAATGACACAAATTAAAGCCTATGAAATGTTATATTAATGTTTTAAATAATATCTGCATATTTTTGTTCCCTAATTCAGTGGATGAGAATTTGTATATATGCGGTAATATTTATTAAACCAATATCATACTTAAACATTCTAGATAGAATTCATACTCCTAAGCTAGTGCAGGTATAACTCAACCATACGAAAAAGATAATCAATTGGGAAGAGGATCAACAATATCCAAAATCAAGCAAGGACATGTTATGAAGCAAAAAGAGCATAAAACACAATGCAACAAGCAAATGAGTTTATTTAAGAGGTTTTTTTTTTTTTTTTTGCTGTAACAACTTGAAATTCAAATGATTCTAACATTTGGGAAGGGTGAAAAACCATAATTAGAAAAACGAGAAATAAGAATCTAAGAAAAAATAATAAACAAAATCTCTTTTATGTGAGGTTTCAACAAAAGTCACTAATATGAAAAAACAATATTATTTTTAAGTATTATGAAAAAACAATTTCTTATACGTCGTTAAACTTGTGAGTGCATATGCCTATACCATTTTATCAATTGAGAAATAAGCCAAATCAAATTAGGAAGTGTATGCATGAAGAAGGAAAAGGATGAAAAAAATAACTCACCACATCCATGAGCAATTCAACAATGCATATTGGGGCCATGTTGATATATGCTATATCTCTTGAACCTTCAGTTTGTGTATGTGGAGTTACAGTGGGAGTTACAGTTGATGTTGGAGGCTCAGTTTGATGTGTGTCAAAGCTTGGTAAATTTTGAGACTCTCCAACCTCCATCAACTTAACAATCTCCCTTAGGGTGGTATCAACCTCACCAAATTGCCTCAAATATTCAATATTATTTAGAATCTCACACCCATTGTTTGTCTCCCGCTGCCATAAAGGGTGCCCTGCAATGCCTATCTTTGACAACTCATCCATGCCACAAAATGCATGCTCAATGATTCCAGTTCTTATTGGCTCAGTGTATATTGAAAATCCTAAAAGAAGGTCACTGGCTCGATCTATACTCATTAACACCTCTTTAGAACTTGTATCCAATATAGTATCATTAGCATCTACAAATTGTTGAGAAGCCAATGCCCATGATCCACACCCATTATTGTTTTGTAAGATATCATTCTGAGAACATAAAGAAAGCATTAGCGGTGAGTTGTTAAAACAATTGACAAATCTTCATCAATTCATGAAGTTCTGATATACAATCTATAGTCATAAAGTCTGTTACCAAATAAAAATAACCCAACTTTTCATCACAGGCTATTCAGCATCTACCGGAGGAAAAAAAAGATGGAAAAAAACTTTAGAAAAGAAAAGGTAATTGATTGCCTTGATAAGAGAATAAGAACTATGGACTGTATATCAAGATAAGTGTTTTTTAGCAAATACATGCACATCCTTGTTTCTCATAAACAACTAAATCAGTTTATTATAGGAATTTTGTTAAATTCAAATTCTTACCTCCTCCTGATTCAGAGATTTGAAGAAAATGATTACTTTTAGGGTAACCTCAAACATTGCAAATTGGATGAAGATTGTATAAATTTCAAAATTAATTTACCTCATAATTCACTTCGAGATCCTTAACTACTATCTGAGAATCAGGCATTCCTTCCTCATCCATGGTGATAACCTGTAATTGTTGCTATATTATAAATTATATAATGTTACCGCAAAAAAAAAGAAGTATCTTCATAATAAAACCCTACTTCATACAAAAATCACTTACATTTGAGATGTGACAAGAGAAAACCAAGGGAACTTGATCACCAATACTAGGATTGAGACTCAAAAGTATGGATTATTAACAACATTTGAAATATCTCCTGATACTGGAATAAAACTTTAGAAAACGGTTCCATTTATTCCACAGAAACCCATCCCGCAATTCATCTCTTAAAGTTTTAAAATTAGCAATCAAGGATGAGAACACACATCCCTCAGGGTCACGGTCGTCGTGATTTTGTCTGTAGAATACATCCCAGCTCCTTTGATTATATAACGTTCTTCTTCTCCAACTTCCCAAATGATTATGGTGAGATGGACATACTCAAAATCTTCCAAAAATGGGCAAGGGTGAAAGAAGTCTTCATTTCATGTAGGCTAAACAAGTGGGGCAGAAGATTTGGGTTTGTGCGATTTTTTGAAGTAAGAAATGCTAGAAATCTGGAGAGGGAGCTTGACCAAATATATGTAGGGAATAGAAAGCTCTATGTGAATATCCCAAAGTATTGTCACCAAACTGGAGAGGAAGGAGGATAGGAGCGTGGACAAGGTGAGGACGATGGACCGTGGGAAGAACAAGGTGGAGGAAGCGGAGGGGAATGCTCTCAAGTAAGGTAACGAGGGCTGACTGGGTGGAAAAAAAGGGGAATAAAACCTTTGTTGATGTTGTTAAAGGTCATGCAAGAGGGGAAGGGAAGGGTCAAGATTCTAAGATTCTTCAGCAGTCCCTGCCGTGGATGAAAAAAAGTGTAGTAGGTCAATATGTTGATGGGCTGGACTTTGATAAGCTGAGTGAAGAATTTGTAAAATGGGGCATGAACATGATAAGAGTAAGACCTAGCCCTCCTAACACCAAGAGAATGGGAGAATATGAAGGAGTTGATAAAGCTAAACAGAGTTTGGTTCGATAGTTTGTTTGTTAGTTTAAAGACTTGGACGAAAATGGTAGTAGCGAGCCACAAAGTAGTATGGGTGAAGTGTTATGGCCTTCCTATCTCCCTTTGGAATGAAGAATGCTTCAGAAGAGTGATTGGTGAAGCAGCGAAGTTGATGTCAATCGATAAATCTACGTTGATGTGGGATAACCTGGAATTTGCTCGACTACAAGTTTGTATCGAGAATCATCGGTATGTAAGGTTGGTGAAAAAGATGAGGATTACTGGACATATGTTATCCTCCTTGAAGAGGACATCCAGTGTCCACTGTTGATTGTTGCAATGGCCACCTCTACACCAGTGATTCTTTAGATAGTGTATCGTCCTCTGAAACGTACGTGGAAGAATCCTCCTTCTCCGAGAATAGTGGAGAGGAGGAAAATAATCATTGGGACGGGGAGGAACTCCGGTCAAAGGGAAAGGCAGTGGGAGGAAGAGAGGAGGTAGGTGGGGATTGGACGGTACAGATGTCAAAGGCCAGTTTTGGGGCTTCTTCCTCAGAAAACAGAACAAGTCAGTGGAAAGGTGAAAATTCATAGACCAATGAAGGAAAGGAGAGGTAGAATGTATTTGCAGGATCTGTTTTTGACAACCAAGATGACAAAGTAGATGGGGTTACTCTTAATAGCCCTACCACTTTCGCAGGTTTGGCGAAAAAAGAGAAAGAGAAAGTCGTCGAAGGTAGTCTTTGTCAGATGGGAACCAAAGTGGAGTTGGGCCAAGAAGGGAAGATGGAGGCCCAATTAGATGATGGGCAGGTATTAACGGGTGAAGATGGTTTCGGGTATGAACCAAATCAAATGGGGCCCGGGCTGGAGTTAGACGAAGGAAAGACCCATGAAGCAAGCTATGAGTTGACACGTGGTTCGGAGGAGAATGCTGCAAACGAGTCAAACATATCTGCATCCCCTGGTTCGGCGAGTGAGCCAAACATAGTGAAGAAGGGCTGGAAGGAAGAAGGGCAGCAGTATTGTCGTAGTCATTTTGAAGGTCGTGAAATATTATTAGAAGAAGGGGCTCCTTGCACAAGTTCTGGAGTTATACCTTACGCGGAAGACAACGAAATGACCGGGGAAAGTGCACCGAAAACCCTCCCACGCCGCTGTAAAACCAAAAATCTAGTGGAGTTGGGAGTATTCAATTCACAACCGACGAGATCAATAAGGTTGAGTTCACGTCTGCCACAGGCTGGAAATACCTCTTCCCATATACAAGGTACGTCGTCAACAATCATATCAGACGGGGATATTGTTAATTGTAATGTGCGATGGAGGGATTCAGAATTGCTAGTGGAACCGTCCAAGCTATGGGATATTCGCAGACAAGCAAGGATTACATGCCGCAGGGATGAGCAGGAGGTAGTCAAAGAATATATTTGTTTGGAAGAGAGAGAGACCTAGAGATAATGAAGAATGCGTAGGAGGGTAAAAAAGATGGTCTCTTATGATAATTGTCAATCTAAACATAAGAGGCTTGGGGGGAGGAACCAAAGCTAGGTACTTGAGGCACAAAATAGGGCGCGAGGAAGCGGAATTTGTGTGTCTGCAAGAAACGAAAACAAGTGAGCTTTCGGATGCTAGATGCTACACCCTTTGGGGGGATAACAAAGTTGGCTGGATTCATAATAAAGGTGATAATGGTAGTGGTAGTCTTTTGTCCTTGTGGAATACAGAATCCTTCAGCTACGAAAGTCACGTGATGGGGAAAGGCTTTATTGCTATCTCTGGACAGCACCTGAAATCATCATCTAGATGTGTCGTGGCCAATGTGTACTCTCCATGCTCTCTGAGTGGTAAGAAGACTCTACGGGAGGATTTTTCCAATGTCAAATCGGCCTCTCAAGATCTAGTATGGTGTTTGTGTGGTGATTTTAATGTTGTAAGAAACATAAGTGAAAGAAAATGGGTTAAGGAATGTGTAAGCAAGTGAGTTGAACGACTTCAATTCTTTCATTGACTCTAACCTGTTGATGGAGTTACCTATTGTAGGAAAGAATTTTATGTGGTTCAAATATGATGGCTCGGCAAAGAGTAGAATTGATAGAGTGCTTATCTCTAAAGACAGGCTTCGGTTATGGCCTATGAGTAAACAATACGTTTTAAGGAGGGAAGTTTCAAACCATTGTGCGATTGTGGTAAAGTCGGTGGAGAAAGATTGGGGCCCCAAACCCTTCAGAACAATTGATGCCTGGAACTTGGAAATGGGCTTTATCAGGATGGTAAAGGATAATTGGCAGTCCTACTCAACCCATGGGAACGAGTTAATAAAGCTCAAAGAAAAATTGAAACTCCTTAAGTTTGATCTCAAAGCATGGAATAAGGAAGTGTTTGGTAACCTTGATATTGTTAAGAGGAAGATTTTGCAGTTAATAGAGGCCCTCGACTGCGTAGATTGTGAAGGGGGCCTAATGGAAGCTGACAGGTGGAAAAGGATGGAGCTGGCAAGTCGACTAAAGGAGAATGATTTCAAACTTGAATCCCTTATCTGTCAAAAGGCTAGAGCAAACTGGTTCAAGTTTGGGGACTCGTGCACTAGGTTCTTCCACTCATTTGTGAGGTGGAGAAGAGTTAGGAACAAAGTGAAGGGTGTTCAAGTGGGGGACCAATGGTGTGAGGAACCAAGTACAATGCGACTTGAGGCGAAAAAGTTGTTTGAAGCCAGATTTAAAGAAACGAAGGACCTAGGGGTAAGACTGGATGGAGTTGAGTTTAAGTCTATTAACACGTCTGATAATGAAAACCTTCTAGCTATTTTCTCCAAGAAAGAGATTAGGGACGATGTGTGGGAATGTGAAGGTTCAAAGAGCCAGGGCCAGATGGGTTCAACTTCAACTTTCTTAAGCAAAGTTGGGAGATTTTAAAAGACGATATTGTGGCAGCGATGTCTTTCTTCCATGAGTCTGGGAGTCTCCCAAAGGGGTGTAATGCATCCTTCATTGCTCTTGTTCCGAAGGTTAGGGACCCTATAAAGCTTTAGCAGTATCGTCCTATCTCTCTAGTGGGAGCCCTATACAAAATCATCGCGAAGGTTTTGGCAGGTAGTTTGAAGAAGGTGTTGCCCTCTGTTATTGACGAAAGCCAATCAGCTTTCTTAAAGGGTAGGGGGATTCTTGACAGTGTGCTTATGGCCAATGAAGCGATAGAGGACCTTAAGAGGAAGGGGAGAAGTGGGCTATGTCTAAAGCTGGACTTTGAGAAAGCTTATGACTCGGTCAGGTGGGACTTTCTATATGACATACTCCTTAGGATGGGTTTTAACAACAAATGGATATTGTGGATCCGAGGATGCTTGGAATCCGCATCAATGTCTGTGCTAGTCAATGGATGTCCGACGGAGGAATTTAAACCTTCAAGGGGGCTGAGACAAGGTGACCCCCTAGCACCCTTCCTTTTCCTCGTGGTTGCAGAAGGCCTGTCTGGGGTAGTAAGACAAGCCTTGAAGAACAACCTCTTGTCAGGTCTTAAGATAGGCAAGAATGAGCTAGAGGTGTGCATCCTTCAGTTCGCAGATGATACTCTTTTCCTGTGTGAAAACACCTTCAGTAATGTGGTAACCCTGAAGGCAATCTTAAGGGGTTTCAAGTTAGCATTTGGTCTGAAAATAAACTTCCACAAGTCAAAACTAGCAGGCATTAATGTGCCAAGTAATGCAGTGGTAGTCTACTCTAAGACTTTGAACTGTACTCAGATGGGGGTACCTTTTAAGTATTTGGGTCTTGAAGTAGGAGGAAACCCAAGGAAGAAACTCTTTTGGGAGCCTGTCATAACCAAGTTAAAAGCAAGACTCAGCATGTGGAAAGGGAGATTTTTATCTATGGCGGGGAGAATATGTCTTATTAACTCTGTCATATCGGCCATTCCCTTGTACTATCTATCACTTTTCAAAGCACCGGAATCGGTTTGTAAAAGTATCATTAGTATTCAAAGGAGATTCTTATGGGGATGGGAGAAAGTGAACAAGCCAATCGCATGGGTAAGATGGAAGGACGTATGTAGTCCTAGAGAGGAGGCCTGGGAATTAGAGACATATGTATGTTCAACCATGCACTCCTAGCTAAATGAATATGGAGGTGTTTATCACAAGAGAGTGATAGGTGGAAGGAACTTTTGGACTCAAAATATGGATTAGAGTTTGGAAGCCCCCAAACACCTGTCAGGCTTCAGTCTTGGTGGTGGAGAGACCTAGCAAAGGTGTATGGGGAGGGAGGAGGAAAAGGATGGTTCCAAGAAGAAATAAGGTGGGAATTAGGATGTGGAGATAAAGTAAATTTTTGGGAAGATGTCTGGGTAGGAAATTCTGACCTCAAATCTTTGTTTCTCAGATTGTACTCTATGTCTCTCAACTAGGGACATACAATTGGAAAGGTCGGTGATTGGGTGGAATCGGAATGAAGATGAGGTCTTAGGTGGAGGAGAATCAGATTTGAGTGGGAAGCTTCAGTGGAAGCAGACCTCACCATGGTGTTATCCAGGGTTGTATTGAAGAAGAATATCAAGGACGTACAAGTATGGGGTAAGCAGGTATCAAGGACGTATTCTATGAAATCTGCTTATGAATGCATAAAAAAGCCTGGCATAGGCTCTCAACAGGATGTGTTTAAAATTCTTTGGAAGGCAAAGGCATTTCCTAATGCAACGACAACTGCTTGGAGAGTTTTGCTGGGTAGAATGCCAACAAGACAATGCTTGAGTAGGAGAGGGGTTATGATAAACACTATGCTATGTTCCTTTTGTAAGGTAAATGATGAATCATGCCAACATTTGTTCCTGGAGTGTAAACATGCACAACGTGTATGGTCGTTGTGTTTCAAATGGATTGGAATCCCTTTTGTCTAACATAATGATATAAAGGTGCACTTTGAAAGTTTTGCTTTGAACCAAGCTAGTTCTAAGCATAACCTGGTCTGGAAAGGAGTATGGGTTAATATTATAAGAGGTATTTGGGATCAAAGGAACTTGATTGTCTTCAAGTAAGGTGTAGTAGATGAGGAAGAGGTTCTTCAGAGGGTGCAACTCAAGTCTTGGCTTTGGTTGAAGCATAACGTGCATTCCTTTAATTACTCCTTTGTAGACTGGATTCTTAACCCTTTGATTTGCATTAATAGTTATAAATAAGGCCAGCAAACGGATGAGAAAACTATCGTTGAAGTATGTTGGGGTGGGAGGTGTCAGTAAAGCCGTGAAGGTTGTATCAGTATATTGCATTAGTATGTTGCATCAATTTAAATTTGTTGGATGGAGTTGATGTTGATGACTACGTGGGCTGGAATATGGTTGTTGGATGGCACTCTGGCGGATTGGTTGCAGCTAGTGCACCTATTGGACGAGATCTTTGAAGGAACTGGTGTGGCACTGAACAATCAAAAGAAAGTGGGAAGCAAAGTGCAATGACAAGGAAAGGCAAGCACTCTGGAATATGGTAGTTGGTTGGCATTGGCTGCAACTTATGCACCTGCAGGAGGAGATACTTGAAGGACTTGTTGTGTTATTCAACAACTCAAAAGAAAGTGGTGAAGCAAAGTACATAGAGAGGGAGAGGCAAGCACTCCTAAGCTTCAAAGAAGGCTCCAAAGATGAGTTGGGCATGTTGTCCCTTGGACCAATCATCACAATAAAACAAATTATTGCAACTGGTATGAAACGTTTGTTCAATATGGTGCAACTGGAAGGTCTCAGAGGGAGGAAGCGCTAGTCACTGCTACAGGATTATAAGAGAGTCCTAGCACTACAGGACAATGTTGTCTTAAAGAGAAACACCTTGTATTGGTTTGAAAGGTAGAGGCAGCGTTATAGCTATTGTCAGATGAACCTAGCAAGGGTCCAACTGTGGTGGTTCAAATCTACACTAATTCTGTCTCAACAATGCTTTTGGTGAGCAATGAGGAGTATTTTGTCCTGTTTTTGGTGTTTTGTAGTTGCTGGTTGGGATGGTTGGAATTCTGCTTTTGGTTGCTTTATGGGATGGTTTTGGTAGCTATGTGGGCTAGTTTTCTAGGTTTGTATAGAATGTATTTGCCTTGTGTAGGTGGTGTTATTGATGTGTGGTTCATTAAGGTGTCTTGGATTCAGCAGAACTAAGTCTGGTAAGGTGGGTTAGGGGAATGGTGTAATGCCTTTCTGCTGTGTGGTAGGATGTTATGGATAGCAGCTGGACTATGTGCTGGTTCAATCGCAAATATGCTTTAGCTGGCTGAAGCTTAGTGTGCTGATTATGTCCCGATGAAGGAATGGTAAGGTTTGCCTGATGGTTCAAGAGTAAAATAAAAAATTCTGGTTTGATGCTGAGGTTGCAAGTCTCATTTCCTTTGTACACTGGCGCTGGAAATTTTTTAAGCCACAATGAATGCACATGTTTGTTGTGGAGACAGTGTATCTTAAAGAGTTTTAAGCAGGGGAAGTCCTTTATTAAGTAGAATTTGGATTCTAAGTGGCCCCTGTTTTTGCCTTCACTCCCTAGGCTTAGTCCATAGTAGTTTACATGGGTTTGGTCTAATGGTCTAAGGGAGTTGTAATGTATTGTAATGACTGTTTTTATTGGAGAGGTTTAGGATAGGTCTTAGGTCCTAAACCATTCTAGGCTTTGTATACGGGTTGAGATACTCCTGAAGTATTTCTTTAATTCATATTAATTTTTTGCTGATAAAAAAAAATAAAAATCTCCTGATACTGAAAATATGATCTTCCAAAGATCCAGTAGCAAATGTGATATATACCATAGGACATGTAACCCAAATACACCAACCAAATTTTATTCATATATTATTTTCAATATATCATTATTTCATAGATTAACGAGTAGGATAATTTATATGCAATAAACTAGTTTTTTCTATAATAAAACAATACAATAGTTAACTATTAGCACGATAAGGGAGAATATTCCCTTCATAAATATATAGATATAGTGTCAATCATTATAAATACTAAATTTTAATGATATTAACAACTATAACTTTATAATTAATATTTACTGATAAAAAATGTTAAATGTTAATTATTTTATTTAATTAAATATAAAATAATTTTGCAATATGCTCTTAATATAGAAACTGCTTGCCCTTTTGTTACATTGTGTATGCTGTTTTAGTGATAAGTAATTCATATCAATAATATATATAATTACAAAAATATCATAAATAATAATAATAAACTATTATGATTAATAACTAGCGGGAACATGTATTTTTTATTTTTTTTCATTTATATGTATTTATGTAACAATTTATAATAATGGATGAGTTTAAATGTAACATTTACAATAAAGGGTGAGTTTAAATGTAACAATTTTTTCTATATAAATAAATCCATATATTTGTTTATATTCTCTCACCAACGATTTTGAAATAATAATTTGAATATCTAGACAAGGCATTCATATATAATAAAATTTCAGACAAATTGTAAAATAAAAATATGCAATTATGTAATTTAATAATCATTATATAATATTATATGTACATTTAAATTTGTTAAAAAATATCATTATTTAATTTGAAAATATAATTTATTTCAAAATATAAAAATTCAGGGAATCGACCTATGTGTTTCGTGTTATCCTTACATCACTGTATTAAATTAAATCATTTTGATAACTCCATGAATCCATAAAAAAATTAGTTTCGTATATACATGAAAAATAATATAATATATCTTTTTCTACTTCTAAATATAACAGAAAATAAATGGATAAATAAAAAATATGTTCAGAAAATATTTTATGAAAATAAATATATAAATAAAAAAAATAGGGAGTTACTGTTAAATTTTTTTGTTAGAATAAAAAAAATAGGGTGTCATTAGTACTTGACCCTGCATCATGGAATTATGGGTTCCACTTTTGTAAAAGAAAATAAAATCTTGTAACAGAATTTGAAATCAGTTTGTAAATGGAATCCCTGTGCTTGAGGTGGTTATTGCATATTTTTTGAATTGGTTGGTTAATGCATATGTAACAAAATTTCGTAAAAATATTTTCAAATCCTGAAAAATATACAAACAAACTATAAAATGAAAATGATGCAGTTATATAACAAACCTTAATTTTAAAATATAATTTTTAATAGTAATTTATATCATATTATACCTACATTTAAATTTTTAGAAAAAATTAATTATTTAATTTCAAAATATAATTTATTTTAATTTTCACATATCTATACTACCATTTTACTTGATTTCAATTATATCTTTATATATATATATATATATATATATATATATATATATGATATTTATCATTTTGTGATTTCTATATTTTTAAAAACTGAATTTTGAATTTTGAATTTTAACAAATCTTCAATTTAGGAAGTTCTGATATACAATGTATAGTCATAAAGTCTCTTACCAAATCAAAATAACCTAGGTCAAACAACTTTTCATCAAAGGTTAGTAGGCATCTACGAGAGGAAAAAAATGATGGAAAAAAACACCATAAAAGAGAACGTAATTGATTAACTTGATAAGAGAATAAAAACTATGGATCGTATATCAAGATAAGTGTTTTTTAGCAAATACATGCACATCCTTGTTTCTCATAAACAACTAAATCAGTTTACTATATGAATTTTGTTAAATTCAAATTCTTTTATCACCTCCTGATTGAGAGATTTGAAGACAATGATTACTTTTAGGGTAACCTCAAACATTGCAAATTGGATGCAGATTATATAAATTTCAAAATTAATTTACCTCATAATTCACTTCGAGATCCTTAACTACTATCTGAGAATCACGCATTCCTTCCTCATCCATGGTGATAACCTGTAATTGCTGTTATATTATAAATGATATAATGTTACCGCAGAAAAAGAAGTATCTTCATAATAAAACCCTACTTCATACAAAAAATCACTTACATTTGAGATGTGACAAGAGAGAACCAAAGGAATGTGATCACCAATACAAGGATTCAGACTCAAAAGTATGGATTGTTAACAACATTTGAAATATCTCCACTGGAAATATGATCTTCTAAAGATCCACTAGCAAATGATAACAAAAAACTTTGTGATCTGTGTTCAGTTGAGATATATATGTAACCCAAATACACCAACCAAATTTTATTCATATATTATTTTCAATATATCATAATTTCTTAATAAATTAATGAGTAGGATAATTTATATGCTATAAACTAGTTTTTTTCTATAAAAAAACAATACAATAGTTAACTATTAGCGTGATAAGGGAGAATATTCCCTTCATAAATATATAGATATAGTTTCAATCATTATAAATACCAAATTTTAATGGTATTAATAACTATAACTTTATAATTAATATTTACTGATATAAAAAATGTTAATGTTAATTATTTTATTTAATTAAGCATAAAATAATTTTGCAATATGATCTTAATATAGAAACTGCTTTCACTTTTGTTACATTGTGTATGCTGTTTTAGAGATAAATAATTCAATCAATAATATATAATTACAAAAATATAATAAATAATAATAATAAACTATTATTATTAATAATACTATATAAATATATTTAATTAATAATCCATTACATAAAAAAATTTAGTTATTTATGATGGCATAATTTTTTATTATAATAACTTTGGAAAATGCTTAAATGATTTCAATTCAAAATTAACCATCTTAATAAAGTAAGTTTTATTTAATATTTTAAATGTTAAATCTGGGCATGTTCATATAGTGTTGAACAGGAGGTTATTATTAAACCTTATATATTGAAAAAAAAAATATAATATACTAAATGTGTTGAAGTTTGTGTAATTTTTAATTAATTGGCCGAAGTAATAAGGATTTTAGTCAAGTTGTTCCAATTCAAATTTTGACGATGAATAATTTTTATTAATGGCATATTTTAAAAAACAATTATATGTATTTTTTTAATTGAAAATGTCTTTTTTTTTATGTATTCTTGTGATTTTTTAATTAAACTAGTTTGAAAGTAAATCAGTTTGAATTCTTTAATCAAATAGTTTAAGATTTAAACTTTTACTATACATATACTCACCAATAAAAATAAAAAAACATATGGAGCACTAACAACATAATATGGAACATTAATAACATTTTTGTTATCTGTATTTTTATTGAGTGATGCAAATTACAAATAGGTGTCTAATATTTGATATATAAGTTCTTCTTTCTGATTTCTCTTTTCTTTTTCAAACATTTAGTCTTTAAATTTGTGTTTGTCGTTCTAGTGTTGATATTTTATCACTTATATTTTTCATTTTATTAGGTAATCTATTAAAATGTGGAAAAATAATAAACATTAAAAATATATTTAAAAATGATAAAAATTAAATAATATTTAATTTTAATTAGATAATTTTAAAATTCTAAATAATTTTTTGATAAAATTATAGTAAAGAATACTAAGTTAGTAAATAATAAGATGAACATAGAAGGGTATTGATATATTAATTTCAAGTAAAATTCATATTTGTTAACAATATTAATTTTATCTGTAAAGTAACTTATGTGATAATTCTTTATCATAAAATTTAAGAAAAAAAAGAAAACACCCAATATGAAATAGATCAATTTTAAATGCAAATGATAACATTATAAAATACTTTCTTATTTGATTTCATAAGACAGTTTTTGTCTATAAAAAAAACTCACATATTACAACACAATAAAAATTAAAAATTAATAACTATTAATGAAAGATGAAAAATATACTATCAATTTATTTCTATTCTTTATTCCTCCTCTCTCTAATTGTTTTTTTTTCTTATGTATACTGGAAAATCATAAAATATGTTTCTTAAATCAATTTTAAAATTGCTACAATAGTGGAGAGTAATTAGAAAATTACAAAAATAGTTCTTTCAAAATTCAAACAAAAGAGTAAGGGTAAGAGTAACCCATGTTTCAATTCAAAGTTTTACTAATTCTTTTCAAATGGACACAACAAACATCTTTAATTTTTATTTAATAGAAAAGAATATCAGTTTAAAACAGAAAAGTAACCTACTAATATCTTCACTCTCCTGCAAGGTAAATGATAACAAATAAAATAAATTAAAAATTAAAAAATTGCTTCATCAACTTCTGAAATTATAAAATATCCAAATAACCAAAATTAAATATTAAGTAAGGATAAAATAAGAAAAAGATTTAGAACAGTTAATGGGGAATCTCTTTACCTATATATATATTTTGTCAATCATTATAAATACCAAATTTTAATGATATTAATAACTATAAATTTATAATTAATATTTACTGATACACACAAAAAAAATTTAAATGTTAATTATTTTATTTAGTTAAGTATAAAATAATTTTGCAATATGCTCTTAATATAGAAACTGCTTGCACTTTTGTTACATTGTGTATGCGGTTTTAGTGATAAATAATTCATATCAATAATATATAATTACAAAAATATCATAAATAATAATAATAAACTGTTATTATTAATAATACTATATAAATATATTTAATTAATAATCCATTACATAAAAAAAAAGTTATTTATGAAGGCATAATTTTTTATTATAATAACTTTGGAAAATGCTTAAATGATTTCAATTCAATTTTTTGTTTTTTTACCATCTTAATAAAGTAAATTTTATTTAATATTTTAAATGTTAAATCTGGGCATGTTCATATAGTGTTGAACAGGAGGTTATTATTAAACCTTATATATTGAACAAAAAATATAATATACTAAATGTGTTGAAGCTTGTGTAATTTTTAATTAATTGCCCGAAGTAATAAGGATTTTAGTCAAGTTGTTGAAATTCAAATTTTGACAATGAATAGCTTTTATTAATGCCATATTTAAAAAAACAATTATATGTATTTTTTTATTGAAATTTTCTTTTTTATGTATTCTTGTGAATTTTGAATTAAACTAGTTGGCAAGTAAATCGGTTTGAATTCTTTAATAAAATAGTTTAAGATTTAAATTTTTATGATAAATAATTTTTATTAATTTCACAGTTATATTTAAAAAATTAATTATAAATTTTTATTAACATCTTATTTTTTTAATTATTTGTTTTTACATGGTCTTCTTAATTTTGAATTAAACATTAAATTGCAAAAGTTATAGTAATATACTTTGTATCTATTAACACAATTCATTCAATTCAATTATTAATTTTTTTCAAAAAAAAAAAATAAATTGAATGAAATTTTTTTTTTGAAAATATCTCAACTCTTATAAAAGTTTACAAAAATCCTCAATATTTAACTTTGAGTTTCCAAAGGATCAATACATAAAGATTGGCCAGCAGCAGTAAATTTAAAAGATAACAAAATAAACAAAAACAAGTAACAAGCCTGTTTTGGGAGGCCTAGGCTTCTTGAACTATGGCAGTTTCTTCCTGTATCCCTACATTTTGTAAATCTTAAAATTGACCTTCACCTGTTATTTGAATTTGGGATCTGGGAATGTGCTACGGATTCATCAATCTGGAAGTGAATCATGTTGCTTTCCAGATGACGGGGTGTTCTGGAAGTAAAGTTTGCATAAATTGTTGATTTTCGGGTTACTGAATCTGGAAGCCTAATTTCTATTACGAATTGGTGGAGCTGGAATTATTTTTTTTAATTATGGATTTCTGAATCCATAATGCATATTTTGAATTACGGATTGACAGATCTGGAATGGATTTTCCAATTATGGATGTTCTGCATTTTTTTAATTTTTGATTAACATTGTCATTCATGTACTACCGGAAACACTAGTCCGAAAGATTACCGGACACGCCAATACAAAATTTTACCAGAAGCGCCAATCCGAAAATTTACCGGATTTCATAATCCAGAATGCAAAAAAATAAATGTACAGTTTTATATAGATTTATATAGAGACAGTTTTGTCTTTGCGCAACCTTGTGGGGTGCAGGAAGAAAAATGTAGGAGTGCAGGAAGAAACTGCCTTAAACTATTACTGCAATTATAGAGCTGCCACTTCTGCTTTGTTAACCAATTAAATTGCCCAAGAATTATGCAGCAAAAACCTGCATAATTACATAGACAACATAAGACTTGGCTTGCCCCCATAACAATTTAAGCTTTGCCCTGCTACAATAACCCTTTATTGCTTTAAGGATACTCTGAACCCCACCCTAAGCTCCTTATCCTTCTCCAACTGCATAACTTGAGCTCCAAAAGATCCCAAAACCTTCTGCTGCTTCACTCACCTTATTTGTTCTCTACCTTCATTCTTCCTGCAAACAGATTTCCTACCAAGAATTCACTCTGTTTTACGCCTTCCCCCATGTTGACCCTTCCTCCAAGCAGCTTCGTTCCTCACCTTTTCTCCCCCTGCATACATAAACATCATACCCTTGATCAACATCTATTCCTTTATTTCCTTAACAGTCAGGACCAGAGTGCAAAACCATAAACCACACCTGCTTAGATGCACAGAGGTAAAACGTAACAACAGTTGTATTCAAAACAACTTGTAAGTAGTTAGTAATTACTCTTCTTTCAAAACAACTTGTACCATACATGGAATTATTACAATTGATAACTAATTTAGAGAAAAGAATAATAATTTTATAAATTACAATGATGTTTAAGGAATTAAAACTATGCAAAAATAAATAAAACCTTTTAAAATTTTATCAAACACTTAGAAGGTGTAAATAGGAATTGATAAAGTAAATTATTATTAGGGTTAGACTTCCCCAAACTAGAATCACTCTAACTTATTTTCAAGTTTACTCAAACCCTGATCCCTTATCATTAGTAGAATGAATCTAGGTTTCTTTACTAAGATTCAATTCCTTAAGAACTTACTAAGTAAGCTTGTTTTTATGATCTAAAATAACTAATGAGTCAAGTTTCATCTCTAAATACAAGGTTCATTTTAGTGTATTTGTTTAGGTTCTAGATTATAAATGATATTTTTAATACCAAATCAAATCAAATATCAAGTTATGGATGACCAAACAACAACAAACATTAAGCATGAAATCAAAATACTAACATTGAATGGAAAGACATATGTGTGTGGGTATATATATATATATATATATATATATATATATATATATATATATATATATATATATAAAA
>Ga0123342_1005647_pt1 | contig 17940 bp, 13 predicted proteins | sample Turbeawhitnodule_FD_89960 | JGI IMG/M metagenome (GOLD analysis project Ga0123342, IMG submission 89960) | Root nodule microbial communities of legume samples collected from Mexico - Turtle bean Mexico white nodule | ecosystem: Host-associated > Plants > Roots > Nodule | place: Mexico: Nepantla...
GTAGGATACTAATCATGAGATTCTATAATTATTAAATTAATTGCATATAATTGGGTACAATATCGTCAAATATTGCATACAATAATTGCATATAATTTTATAATTATTATTTCCTTAATATATCATCTTATGATTATTATTATTATTATTTTTATTATGATTATGATTATTATTATTGTTTTTATTATGATAATGATGTTGTGGTAATTTTTAAACTAAACAAATTCAAAATAAGTTTTTTTTTGCATCCTGACTTCAATTCTTAAACTTATTTATTTATATCACTTAATTAGTTCTTAAAATATTAATATTATCACTATAAGAATTAGAAACATATTAAATTAGATGATAAATTATACTTTTAAAGATTTTTGTTATGTGTTACTTTTTTTTCACTTTTACCTATTTATCCGATTTTAAATTTGTATATGGCAAAATATTAATTAGAACGTTTTAATTTGTAAATTCTTTTAACATTTTTTAATTACGAACTAATTTATAATTACAAATATTTAACCTTAATAATAATAATTACTTATCATGCCTAAAGTGATTTTTAGTTAATGGATTGTTTAAAGTATATTTCATTAAAATCTATATAAAATAAAATACGTTTTAATATTATTTAAAAATATTTATTATTTAAAATAGTTACAATGATTATGTTTAGATTCTATTTAAAGAACTCCGTTTTATAAAATTTCATAAAGCTTAAATAAATACATTATAAAATCTTAAAATAGTTATATTTTTTCAAATAAAAACATTTTATTATTGTAAAATTTTGAAGTAAATAAAAATTAAAAAAATATCAACAAACTTGAGAGTGGATTCCATTTGTAGTTAGAGATAGTAAAGCGGGTCAGTCCATCCCGCATAGGTCCGCCCCGCCACTAACCCGCACAAGCTGCGAATTATTTGGAACGGACTAAAATAGTCAACAAGTTAAAAAAAGTGAATCCGTCCCATATTTTTTACTAACAGACCGCGGATCAGTCCGTAGAGTCCACATGACAATTCTATTTATAGTATTTATAGATATATATTTTCTTAAATGTTTGATGGCGGAACTTTACCCAAAGAAGTTTTACAAACCTAATAACAAGTTTATTAAGTTAGCTGTGACCGTGTAAAAAATAGTTAAGAATATATATATATATATATATATATATATATATATAATTTTAAGTTTCCACATAGAATTAAATTAAAAAAAATTACCAGACCATTAGAAGTTAGTTGTGTAGTTTTAAATCTTTTGAGCTTAATTCATCAACTCAAGCCTCTTTACTTTCTCATTCATTTAAATTTATTTTTAAATTTTAGGAATGCAATTTTTGCAAAGTAAAAATTATATCAAAACATGTACAAGGTAGATAACTATAAAAAAAATATATACAGATTTCATAACCCAGTTTTCACTTTTTTTGAGTTTCTTGTTAATTATATGTTTCTATACAAGTTCAATATTCCATTCCAAATTCATTTACGTGGTTTCATTTATTTTCTTAAAACCAGACATCACCCATTCATAGTGAGAAAGCTAATGGGTTATTCTAAGTCAAGAATCACATGCGACGTTGCATTGGAAAACCAAACAGAATTGAACATGCATCAGGTATGAATGTTCTTGTTTTCCGTGAACATGAATATTCTAGAGTATGATTTGGGCACGTAATCTTAGGGCTGTAATTATCATTATCATTCCTCTAACGCAACGATGATACCAAACGCTATTTTCACTAAGAATTGCTTCTTCGATCCGAAACTGGTTTAATTTCTTCCCTATATTTAGGTGCCGATAATTCCAAAGTCATGCATGTAAACCAAAATGCGTTATGATTTGGACACCCTGCAAGTTGCTCATTTCAAACAACGGAAATGAGTTAGTGGTCCTTTTGCCTTAATGTTTACGTCGCCTACACTCCTCAAAATTTTGCATACCAAAAACATTAATAAATGCTCCTCAAACTTTTCAACCATGCATGGTATCAAAGACAAAAATAAGAGTTTATGCAATCTTTACTTTGCTCAATAATGCGCTCTGTTGGGACCAAAACGTAGCTGGCTACCAAGTGCTGGTTTTTTTCTTAAAAATGTTATTTGTTTCGTTATCGCTGTGATTTAATATCTAAAAGAAATATAGAAACATGTGCACATAATTTAAGTTACTATTGATGACTTTTCAAGATAACACCGGTCTTTTGTTACAACTTTTTTTTTCTTTCACCATAATTTTGGTGCACATTTAAGCATGCTACATTTTCATTTCAAACTTTAGATAAAGAAATTATACATAAGTATGTATTAAAGTCCCGAACATATCTTTGAAGGTAGAAGATAAGTTTTGTGTTTGTGTGGTTAAAAAATGCAACTATCAATCACTTATTTTTTTTCCAGCTGCAATATTCTCCTTTACATAAAATTCATGTAATAACTGGATAGGAAAGTGTTTTGTATCACATAACCAATATCACTTACAACAATTTATCATTCTAGGATTTTTTTTCAGCATCATTCTAGGATGAAAAGAATCTCGAACCAAAATTTGGAAGGTTATATGAATGGTTATTGTTCAGTGTTTATGAAATAAAAAAATGACATTATTTTTTGGAAGAATAACATGTGGTGGAAATTTTTGGATTAGTACAATTAAGACATGGACGTCAATATCTAGTAGAATCCATGGAGCTAACTTCACTTGTTCAAATTGGTATTTTTGTCAAAAATATTGCATACGAAGTATCCAGAAATAAATTATATTTACAAAAAAAGTCTAGCTGGCTAAAAAGCTATATTGGAGGGATCTAAACATTGAAGTAGATGTCATACAAGCTGGATATCCTCATCCAATAAAGGAGGAACTAACCTATAAAAACACGATGTTCCCTTGCCAGATCTTGGTGTTTGTGAACAAAATCCAGCAACCCCCATATTCATATGCTTGGACAAATCTATCTTTAGCAAGGCAAAATATTGTTGATAATATTTTTTCTATTCAATATGCTATCTGTACTCCTTGTTAAACAAGAGTTATAATGGATTTTGTTTTGTGAGGAATGTTCATTGTCAATCTCTTCTTTCATTATTTCTTCTCAAACTTACCATGTCTTTAATTATTTTTTACATGTTTGGGAGATTCAGCAGATAACTATATTTATACTTTTTATAGTTTTTTTTTTCAACAATGAATAAATTAAATAAATTTGTTGACACTTCATGTGTTAACCCTTGTAAAAAAAATCAAGATCAATCTCATGCCCTTTATCATTTACATAGTTGCCAAAAAATGGCGAAGAGAAGAAATCAACTACTACAGAAAATTTGTTTTAAACCAGCACCAAAAACCTAAGGAAAGACTTTTAAAAACAATCTAAAATCATGAATAATCTTTGCAAATATATAGGAAAAATCAAACTTCCTAACAACATGCCTCAAATAGGTCACACACCCACCTTTGATCTACTCAAGAACGAAGACTGAACAAATGATACACCAAAGAAACACAACATTGCAAGGAGGAACACTCTAATACATGTTTGTATATCTTTATTCATCATGGATGAACGCTTTTTCTCATGCCTTCTTTAGCCCTGCAAAAGACAACAAGACTCCACATAGATATGGATGTAACATTAGTAGCACCAGCCCCACTATACCGAAACGAGCACACCAACCCAGAAAAAGATATGCAACAAGAGGTAAAAATATACCATGATTTGACTACCGCACCCTAAGCCTCCCATCCCAAGTGAAATCCTAGCTTTCTTCCCTATGTAGCTTACTAGCAATTATATTAGAGGTCCTATTCAATCCATCATCTTTTCAACCTTATCTTTTCTTTCTAATGGATTTTAGGCATTCTTTAGGCTCCATGCACCACTGGGCATAAGAAAATTCGGCTAAACTTTCTTTACTAGATAGTCATGACCACAACTTGAGCCAAAAAAAAAAATCCTAGATCTATCCACTTTGTCATTCTTGAATATGATTAGGTTCCTTTGCTTCCAGATTTCTCCAACCACAACAATCCACATACACCCATGATCTATTTGTAGTTTGGGTTGCCTAGGCTAGTTTAAACTGCAAAACGTGGGTTTTAGCATCCCAATTGTACATTGTTTTCTCACCCACCCACTTACAACACAAACACCATACTCTCCAAGCTACTTTGCATTTAAAAAAAACATGACTCACAGATTCCTCTTCTTTCTCACATATAATGCACAAGATGCTAACTAATATTATCCCTCTTTTCTCCAAGTTAACTCTTGTTGGGAGTCAGTCAGTCATAACTTTCCATGCAGTAGTCATACACGAAGTTAAAACCTTGATGCTCCAAAAGAACTCGTACATTGACCTAAAATCCCCTTCTTCCTTCGTCCTTAAACATTTGTATGTTGAACTAACCATATAACCAAGATTTTTGTCTGCCACCCAACAATTTCCAGTATCTTTTGTAAGAGATTTATCATTTAACAAATTTATGAGTTGGTTTGCTTCTCCCACTTCCCATTCAAACAAGATTCATCTCCATTCCACTCTCCTGAACCACTGATTATTGTTCTAAGAGCCTACATGCGACAGATTAGCTACTTATCATTGAAGATAGAGAATAGCCTCAACAAAATTATATCTAAAGCCTCACTACCTAGCTACTTATCTTCCCAAAATCTTATCATATTTTCATCACCTAGCATCCACGTAACTTTGTCCTCAAATTTATTTCCCCACTCTTTTGACGACCAAACTTTCTTTAGATTCTTCCACCAATTAGATTCCTTAAAATTCCTACCAGTAATTCTTAGTTTTCTCCAACCTCCATACTTTGAAGCAAGTATCTCTTTTCACATATCACCCTCGTCTGACTGCTCACTTTTCATAGCCTTAATTGTTACACATATATAGCCTCTGAGGCAAATCCATAATGGATAAATGAACAATATTTAAGCATTATGCATGAGTTTGAAATGCTAGAGATATTTATATTTAGACTTTCCATACTTTAAAAAAACTTTTAATTTTTACACACAATATGTGAATGGTTTTTTTTATATTTGTTTCTTACCCGAGACCATAAGGTGAAATAATAGGAATATCAGCATTGAGTGAGGGATCCTCCTCCTGAATATTTGATTATGCATAATTTCTACCGGAACATATTTGTAGATCTTTCTCAATAGAAGAATGATAAATTCTAGAAGGCATTAACTATGGTAAGAGTGTAGATAATGGTGTAACTACTGACAATGGTGATGATACTAATGATGTTGAGGGCTTTCCCAAGTTTAATTTATAGGGCTATAAAGTGTTTCAAATGTTTGAGGCACAATTCTAGTAAAAATCATATTATTTATCTTTTTTCTTGATTATATTCATTACAGATAGACTTCTTACATTACCAATAGAATCATAATATAATGGATTACCAATAGATAAGTATAAAACAAAGGTTGAATATAAATATTGCTTTCTTCCTACTTGACCCTCAATTTATCAACGTATATTATTAATAAAATCATAGTATAAGAGTTTGATGAGGAACATTAACGATAGATAAATATAAATAAAATGATTGAATATGAAATTTGAATTCTTATTAGTTGAGGATTACTTTATCGATAAATATATCCATCAATAGTACTATTTTTATTATTATTGTTTATCGTTGATGTCAATTTACTAACGAATGCAAATTGGTTGTTAATATTTCAACAGTAAATACTAATTTTTTTATAGTAAATAATGATCTAAGGGTATTTAGATATTATAAGATAAGATAAGATAATCGGTACTAAAATTATTATCCTCACAAGTATAAATATAAAGAATTTAAGTGAGATGTTAGGTCTAATGTCTCACATGAATTTTAAAAAATATAAATATAAAATAATATTTAAAAATATATTTAAATATGAAATATATATTATAGTACGTTACCAAACCAAAAATGCTCAAGTATTAATTTCTATCTTAATATAATTGAATTACCCACTTATCTCTAAATACACAAAACTACACATGCTAAGCATATATTAAAGTCCAATAAATAAATATGATTTGTAGATGGAAAATCGGTTGAAAGAGAGAAAGAACTAAAAGAAGCAAAAGTCAAAAATTAAAGAAGGTTCAACTAAATTATAGGGCAACCCAAGAATTCTCTCATTTTTACATTCAAGACTGATTTATCTAAAGACTATGTATTTGAAGAGCAAAATAATCCCAAAGTTTTATGTCAAAGATTTGGCGAGAGTTTATTAGATGAATTACTTATATTTTTGTCTAAAAAACCAATTATGATACAATTTTTTTCTATATTTTTATTTTTATATTTAATTTTGATATAATAAATTCATATGTCTTTTTCATAGTTTTTAAGTGAGTTTTATATTTTTTTAAAGCTTCCAAAACCATTGGGTTGGTTGGTGAGACTTATTGGATAATTATAAGGGAAAGTGGAAGGTAAAGAATTAATGAATGTTCAAAGTTAAGAGAGAATTTATTTGTTAGTGGGAATTTATCATCTTATTATAGAAATTGAATTTCCCTTAGAAATGTATAAATCGGGAAAAAACTGTGTAATTTAAAGACCAATTAAATTGAAATGGTATATGAATTTTCTTCTTTTTATGAGACCTTCACTTTATTAGTTATTAGGTAAATAACTAAATTTGATAATGATCAAATATACGACTTAACATGTATCTTTTTACCCAAATGTTAGTGCGAGGTCAAAATTCTTTCCCAATAAATTTCATTTCCTAAATTTAAATTCTTCAATAGGATCAATTTCACTTTCGGAATTGTATCGATACAGGTCAACAAACTCAAATTTTTATAAATTTATATTTATATAATCTCAAACCACTATAATATATATTGAAAATATAAGAATATTATACCATATTACTTTTATGGGTTAAATCTCATTTCAATATTTATACGTAGGAATCAAAACATGGTTAGGTATAAACCAAAAGTTCTCCTGACAATTTCTCTATTTATAAAAGTATTTATTTTTTTCATTATAAAATTATCTTTCATCAATATTTTTATTCAGTGACTCTTGATCAATTTCTTTACATGCTATCTTAGAAATAAGTTATCATATTTATTAATGGTTGCAATTGAAGATTAATTCCGCTGCTGTATAAAAAACAAATTAATACGTCTAGAATTATTGTACCCAAAAAATACAAAAAATACATCTAGAATTAAAATTATAGTATAAAATTATAATGTGCTAGAGTTTACGCAACTTACTTAATGCGTCACCTGGTTTGGTTAGTGAGAGTCCAGTCAAAATTTGATGAGTCAAGTCACAATAAATTCTTTTCCTCAATTACAACCACTCCATTAGGCGGCAACATTATAAACTTTTTTTACATCATATTTATATTTATTTATTACCAAATATAATTTGCACACACACGCACGTGCCACTATTGGTAAAGGTAAACAAAAATATGTGTGTATTTTTTGAAACTCTTCCATGCCCCCAAATATCATCAACGCATACCATATCACCATATCATGATGGATGTTATGCATACATAAGGCATGATGTTAGTCTGACCCAACAAACAAACCCATCAGGCATTACCTCACCCACCGTTGCTGACTTAAACTCTTCCTTCCATCTTATATATATAACCCTTTTCCTTGCCTCTCTTCTCATTCTTCAAATAAACCACCAAAATCTTATCTTTGCTACCTCTTCACAACACTATCATTTTTGTTTTCTCATACCTTATTAGACAACAAAAATGGGAGAGGTTAGTTTCAGTTCCGTCTATATTCGATTATTCATTCTCTTCTTCACTAGATTCCTGAAATTTCAATCATGTGTTTCTGATTAATCTTGTCTGGTTTATGACAGCAAAAGGAGCAGCCAAAGAATGAAACAGAGAAGAAGCCCGAGGATGGAGCACCCAAGAAAGACGATGGGCCCGCCCCTGTCGTTTACAAACTCGACTTGCATTGCGAGGGATGCGTCAAGAAGATCAAACGCACCGCTCGCCACTTTGAAGGTACTGTAAATCTTACTAATCAATTTTCGCTCTAGATATATTCATCATTCGTATTCAATTTTTCTCAATTTGCAGTAATTGTAGTTTATGCATAAATTCGATGTTAGAAATTGAGAAAATGCCGATGAAACATGCAGGTGTGGAAACGGTTAAGGCAGATCTATCGGCTAACAAAGTGACCGTTACCGGTAAAATGGACGCCGAGAAGCTTCGAGAAAAGCTCGCTGAGAGAACTAAGAAGAAGGTTGAGTTCGTCACACCTCCGCCGAAGAAAGAGGCCGCCGCTGAAAAATCGCCGGAAAAGAAGGCTGAAGAGAAAAAACCTGAGGAGAAAAAACCAGAAGAAAAGCCTAAAGAGGTAATTAGTTAGTCATTAGCAATTAATTAATCTTAATTTTTTAAAATTTAAATTCCCTAAGCTCAACTTCACTGACTGACTTTCTATTGAATAATTTCTGGTTCGCTACAGATCACGGTGGTTTTGAAGATCAAACTGCACTGTGACGGTTGCATTGCGAAAATCCGAAGAATCATTTCCAGGTTCAAAGGTGAGAGAAAGTTGACATAATTCATTTTTAATTGAACATGTGATTATTATAAATTAAGCAATTGATTAATAATTGAAGTGGCGGTTAAGTGGCTAAGGATATTAACGGTGATGGTGGTGGTTTTACAGGTGTTGGGTCGGTGAGCTTAGACGGAAGCAAGGACTTGGTGACGGTGAAGGGAACTATGGACGTGAAGGAGATGGTGCCGTACCTGAACGAGAAGCTGAAGCGAGCCGTGGAAGTGGTGCCTCCGAAGAAAGAAGAGGAGAAGAAAGAGAAAGACGGCGGCGGAGAGAAGAAAGAGAAAGAGGGCGAAGGAGAGAAGAAAGAAAAAGAAGTCGCTGCGGCGGAGGCGAAAGCAGAGGTTAACAAAATGGAATTCATGTACCCGATCGTGCCTCCTTCGTTCTGGTACCAAGGAGGACAATTTCCCGGTCAAACAAGTTACCCTATGGAGGTTCAACCATCCTATGGTAGTAACAATCATTTCGTAGAGCAAGGGTACGTGAACCATGGTTATCCTATGCAGCCACCTCTACCGTATTACATGCACCCTAACGCTCCTCCTCCGCAGATGTTCAGCGATGAGAACCCCAATGCTTGTTCAATCGTGTGATTAAGATTAATTTTCAGTGTAGCTTACACTCGGATACGGGAAACGGATACGGAATACGCATGATGTAATCTGTAAATAAAAAAAAAATGATGTGCGTGTAAAAATGAGGGGTTGATTCCGTGTTACTGAAAATTAATTAATATAGAGAATTTTTATGATATGGTAGAGTTTTGTTTTGAAACTATGATATGCATAAGTAGAGGTTGGTGTTTTAGAGAGGGTGGCCGGCTGGCAGGAGAATCCTGTCCAGATTTTATATGAAATTAAAAGTACTCACATCACATGAGCTGTTCTTTGTTTTGTATATTTTTAATATAAGAATAAATGGTTACTATATTTCAATGAGATTTGTTCATATCGAAACATTTCGGGATTGGTTCTGAATTGCCGAGGAGTACGTGCTAAAAGTGATTAGTTACTTGTTTGTCTCATTTGAGATTTTTTTTTGCTTTCTGTTTTTCCTTTTGGGTACATATGAGGAAGACAATTTACATTCTGGACTCTTAACCTAATACTTCAGTTACTGTTTCCCTTTTCTTATTCAAATATAATTACGCGTTGAAAATCACATGGTTTTGGATTTGGTGGGGAACGCTTGACAACGTCTTGCCAACAGAAAAATACTCCACTTTTAATAGTTGAAAATTTAGATTGAAACGATCGAGATTGCTGCAGTTCAAAGTAAAGTGGACGAAGCAGAAGAAATTACCTCAAGTACAGAGATATTATGACCTTACATAAATTGCATCACACATTTCAACGACTCCAAGCAACCAATGCCCATTCAAGAGACTTTGGTGGACGGCAGGGAGGCCATTTCCTAATCTTATTTCAATGGAAGTACCAAATAATAATGCCTCTATAGTCCAAACATATAAATCAATTTTTTTTTTCCAGAAACTATGATGGTGATTTTGAATTATCTAGTCCCACACTAGATATGTCCAAGATAAAGCCTACCCTTATCTTCCTTTCTAAAAATTTAGTTTCTTTTAATAAAGCTGTCCTTTTTATTTAATATTTTTTTTTTCTTTTCGTCAATATTGTGTCATGCACTTGCCTTCAACCACAACGTTTTTCAACCTATTTATATTAAGAACAATAAAAGAGATAATTAAGATCCGATTTTGTTTTGTTGTACGCTTAAGAACAGCTTTGGTATACAATTAGAATTAATCTGACCAAAAATGCAAAAGAAAAAAGTTGATAGATAATTTGTGGCCCTTGTGATTAATGGAGCTAGCTAGCAGAACACTAACTCTTCCATCATCTTCATCCCTCTCATTAAAAAGTGTTTGTGAGAGGTCCATTGCTAGGGTCATTGCCAACTCTTTTTTTTTCTTTTAGTTCGCGTTTTGTTTCAACGATACAACGCCTTCACGAAGAAGGGACTGTTAGAGCATTAATTAGATTGATAAATTGACCGCAGCCACACGCATTTAACAAGTGGGTGCTTCTATAATGACTTTTTAACTTTTAATTTATAATCTTTCAATTCATTAACATTTGACAAGTCCCTCCAACTACTAAAATACGTATATCATTCATCTCGTCACTCTCATGTTTTCATCCTTCTATCAGCCGCCGTCAAGTATAGATTATTCATTATAAGGTATTCCTATTTTAATTTCATATCTATGCATCATTTTTAAACCATTTGCTGTCAAATTTATTTAGTTTTTTTTCATTTTTGTCAGTATTTTGAGTAAACCTGGCAACCCATGCTTTGCATTCTTTTAGTGGTTTGCTTTTTTTCTTTTAAAAAAAAGTAGTTTAGTTGTTTTTAAAATATCACTTTTTAAAGTAAATATTGACATCTTAAAGAATAAATTAAAAGTGTGTTCAAAAAGTTGATATCTCTCTTCTTTTGATGTGTTTAGTTTTTTCTGAAATTATAATAAAAGTTAATCTGCTTTAATGGATTACGCAAAAGTAGAGTAAGAATTTCAAACTAGTTAGAGAGAGTTGTCAAAAACTAATTAAATTAATATAAATGTCGCTCTTTCTTTAATTGATAAACATTACATTTTTTTAACTTTTAGCTAGTATGTATGTGCACTATTCCTTTCAAATTTTGGATCCTTCTCCCAAGAGTGTGCGTGTGTGTGCAAGAAAAAAATTATTGTTAATATTGAATTCGGTGGATTATTTTTCAAGTATACAGAAAGACATGCAAAATGGGTAAATAAAGTGAGACAGAAAAAAAAAAAAAAAGGCAACATAAGGTGCCGAATTAATTAAGACTTTGTCTATGGTCATATTATTATTTTTGGGTTGGGTGGTGGTGAAACTATTAATTTATTTTTCATAGAAAATGAGTATGGCTGATAAAAAAAATTACACAAGTCACAGTTCACAAGAGCCACATATTTATTTATTTAAGAGTTCCATCTCTAACATATCCAAATAGAAAGGGTTTATATTATTATCTTGTGTGAGTTTTTAATATGGCGCATGCTGTTGATGAAGTGTGGAAAGATATATTAGCATGCAGTATGCAAGAATGCATGCCTATATGACTCTTCACTCAATAATTTAATTGTGGATTAATTATTAATTAATTTATGATTGAGAGAGAAAGCAAGTATGTTCAAGGTTAAAACGTTGACTATTTGTGTAATGTCCCTAGAAGTATACCAAATGACAACATATACATAAGGGTTAATGTAGATGTTTATGCTTGTAGAATCACACATAGCTCCTTTGCATCACTCCAAAGGAAGGAGGATATAACATATGAAAAGAGGTCTTCAACAAGTGTTTTAAGTCATATAATACTGTTACCATCAATTTAACACAAAAGACTGTATTACCCCATTTTTTTAAAAAGTAAGATCAAATTAATAATGACACAAAAATTGAAAATAATGACACATAAATATGTAATCAAGTTATGAAAATATCTGCAGTGGAAGCTTTGCTTTTGGTGTAACAAGTTTTTGGCCTGACATTTAAAGTTTTGGAAAGGTCGCTCAGGACCGAAGGTATTTATTTCTACCAGTTGTCCTTGAAAATCATCTACGTATAGATGGGTATGCACAAATGTTCTGACTCTGTGTACATGCAAATCAATTTTTTGGAAAGAGAGTTGCAAATTTTTTTGAAAATTTTGTGAGTAATTTTTTGATGGGGGTAAAGTGTTGCACATTCCAATAATTACTCTCTTTATGTACACTGTATATAAATGGGTTGGCCCATGTTCCCCATTATAAATGAAAAAGGAATTTAAGTGAACTTATGAATATTAAACAAGTCAAAAAAATAGTTGAAATAATGAAAAGTTATATATTAAAGAAATAAATAAGATTTTTACAAATGAAATGAAGCTAGGAAGAAGAGAAAACAAAGATAATTACTTAATAAATTATAGAAATTTTAGTAATTTAAAATAAGAATAGGTATAAGAAGGGTGGATATGTACATACTCATTGTCAACATATTGAAAAAATCATAATTAAATTTCTCATTTTTTTTATACAAAATGAGTACTTGCAGAAGTAATAAACATACAAAAGAAAATAAAATAATGTTATCGAAAATTTTAATGTGAGAAAACTTCATTAACTTGAGAAATACAAATTCACTGGACCTAGTCTAAAAAATGTCTCTATGAGAGTAGAATTATAATATTTGTTTCTCTCATTCTATGGGTATAATACTTAATCTCACCCAATAAGGATGTAATATAATATCTCTCTAGTCTCTCTAGTGATTTCTAGTCTCACTATTTTGGATATAAATTCTCTCATTTACTCTCCATGTTTCTCTTTCACTTACTTGCATTTCTTTTCCTCACAAGTTCTCTTTATACATAGAAGAAGATAAAGACTTCTTCATAGAGAGATAATAGATAATTAATTTTTATCACGTTTTCAAGATACCTTTAAAAGATAATCTTCAACTTTATAGGTTGAACTTCATAATTTTCAAGAGAGATATAATTTCAAGACTTTGGAATGTATATCATTAAATGTATGGATTACTAAAATTCATTAGAAATAATTTTCCATTAATTAAGGAGGTTTCCAACAATCCGTACCTAATTAAAAAATAATTATTACTCATACCTAACCAATACAAGATTCTCTCTTAAAATAGAACGAGTTAGAGTAATAGACTCTAAATAACACAAATTTTAGTATTTTTCTATCACTGCTCTTAAATAAGCAAACAAAAGAGATAATTTATTTTCTTTTCTTCCACTTTGTCATTCCAAAGAAAACATTTAAGTTGTAAAAATGAGAGGGGGAAATTATTAGAAATTAAAGTGTTTGTATATGGTGTGTATTTTGTGTTTGGCTTTAATCATTGTATTGTCCTCAATTACTTAAGTGATGTCTTTCTCGTATGAACATGCAAAGTCATTGTGATCCTTCAATACCTGTTGAGAGATGTTTCTTGAAATGCATGGAAGACATTACAAGTGTGTCTTGTCTTTATTTTTACTAGATGAACATGTGTTTTTTCTACACACTGTCTCCTTATAATTGATTGGTAGACAATCTTTTATTTATATTTTAAAAAAAAATGGTTTTTAACATACTAGTTAATTTAGTGTTTAAATTTTTCTTATTTTTTTATAAATATTCCTGAAAAATTTATCCATAGAATTATTATCAATTCATCTTACGTCAAAATTATTAAATGTCGACACAAAGCAATAGCAAACGGCCATAAGTTTCACAGTTGCACGGCTTTTTCTTTTCTTTTATATTGATATTGTGGATATTATATTATATTATATATATATATATATATATTATTTTTTTTATCGACAATAATATTATATATATATATATATATATATTACACTACCATTTAACTAATATTCAGGAAGATTATTTGATAAGGATTATCTCAAAATAAGAGCGCAAGAATAATTATTGAAAAATCCAAATTAGGTTTCTTGAGTGTATTGACAACATGGAGATGTTGGAAATTTTGAAAAGATTCCATTTAGCAAAAGTCTAAACATTCATATACATTCAATAACTATAGACTACGAATAATGACACATGATGAAGGAGACTTTTAAATTCTGCTTTTTATGGGAAGACAAAAGAGAAAGCCAATCCTTTGTTGTCTTCTTCTTTTTCTTATCTATTAATTACAGATAATAGTTGAAAGATAATGAAAATAAATTATTAAAAATTACGATAGATATGTATCAATAACATTAAATTTATATCTTCAATAAAGATTTGTTATCTTTTAAGTTTTAGAAACACTAAATAACATCATCTTTTTAGTTTTAGACAAAAAAATATGCACCAACCAATCCTTTATTTATATATGGTACCAACCAATCATTTCAATGATAAGAAAATGGACATTACTTACGTCATTATACGCATGATCAATGGTGCTTTTCACTGCTTTTTAAATTGAACTAGTGATTAGAAAATGAATGATACGAAAGGCCTATTATAGATTATAGGGATCACAGGTAATCTTATATTTACTTATTGTATGAATAGTATTTCTGTTTCTTCCATCAATATTCTATATACAACCTTTTAGTTTTTAGTTTTTTTCAATTTTAGTGTCTAATTAAAAAATATATAACTTTAACATAATAACCAAGTTTATATATTTTTATTTTTTAATTGAAACCTAGATCTAACATATTCATTTAAATATTTCAAAAATATATATAATTAACTAAAATGGGATCAAAAATTTGGATGAAAAGTAAATAGGAATAAACTTTCAATTTAACCTTATTTATATTTCATATTTTGTTTCTCGATAATTATTTTCTAATGATAAGTGCTGAAGTTAATATTATTAGAAAATTATGTAAATTAATTTTATAATGTGACTCATAAAATAGATTAGACTTTGGACATGAATATGTTTTAATATAATTAAAGACTTTACGTGATTATATATTTTATATTATCTAATGAAAAATTAATCCGATAGATATTAAAAAAGAATAGAAACAGTTTTGCTACAAATGAGATTGTCTAACTGGTTGATTATTAAAAAAGAGTGTGACAGAAACCGAAATCGCAAGAGATAGATTGAAAAAATAAATTAAAGAAACTGTTCACATAGATACTCTTATAAATTTATAAAAAATATATAGAATGTGAGAATCATAATTTGTAAAATCCTGATAATGATGGGCATTATTTTTTATTATTGTATATTTTTTATTTTATAAATATTTCTTTTGAGATTAAGTTGATTTTGTGTGATGATATAGTTAAAAGTTGCTTTTATATGTTTTAATATTTTAATTTAAAGAACAAAATTGTTATTTTTCACTGTCGTTTTGAAAACTAAGTTAGGTGTGTGTTATAGACACTCAAAGCTCACGACTCGCGAGGATATGGAACACATGGCGTTTAATTTCGAAATGTGTGCCTAACTTCTCATTTAATTTCGAAATATAGTTCGTAAACTTCTATATTTTTTTTTTCAAAATCATGATGACATATTTTTCTGCAGGTGTATTAGTATAAAGTCACTGAAAAATATTAAATTATCTGGAAATGAAAAAAAGTACAGATAACATTAAAAATAACAATTTAATACTGGCAGTATTTTATGTTAAAACAAGAAACACAGTACAAATGGAAAATAAAAAGCATATTTTTTTCAATAAAATGTATTATTTTAGTTTTCTAATGAATTTTATTTGAGTCCTAAACATGTTTTTATTTATTTTATTTCCAATCAAAATTATTAAATCATTTCAGGATCGCCATTATTAGGTTTTATTAACGACAATAATATTCAGAAAATAATCTTAGGGACGTGGATGTGTTGGTAGAAAGATAACTTTGTTGAAATGGAAAAGTGTTAGTAAACCAAAAGAAGAGAAAAGATTAAGAATCAAAGATATTGTAAAGTTTAATATAGTTTTATTAAAGGAAGTTTATGGTCATTACTCAATTGAATTTGTATATGTCTAAAGGAGAATATCATAATTCTTATACTTTTTAATAACATAAAAGTTATATGTTCAATTTATTAATTCATCTTTTGTTTTTTATAATGATTCACATAGATAGGGAGTTCCATTTTCAATTCAACCCTACTAACCCCCGATTCATCATATAGTATATTTCCTTCTCGATTTTCATACTCAACATCAAGTTTAGTATCCACGTAAACTACTTTTTCTTTTTTGAATCTTTCTCGAATCTTTTAAATCTTTCTTTTTCAAACGTCATTTATTTAAGATTTTTACTTTAATTATCTGCTAATCGAATCATATTCATCAAATTTGGTTTTACCAATTTTTTCCTTATAACCTAACAGGTGTCATTATAACTTACTCATACTAATGGATTTGAGTAAAACTCTTTGTTTTCATTTGTATAAATCGATTTAAATAATCATCTATGTTATCTTATGATATCTTGTTTTATGCATTAAAATGATAAGATTCACTCTTGCTTTTGCAATGAATAATTGTTCATAAAAACTTATTTACAAATTTGTAAACCAAAAAAAGTTTGGAAAATATTTCATCTTCAAATACTTATGAGTCATATATAATATCACCATGTTCAATACATAGTCACTTCATCCCACAAATTAGCATATTTGGATACTTTTGACACAATTCGGCCATATTTGGATACTTTTGACACAATTCGGCCCTAATATACCTGGGAGTGGAGAAAAAAAATATGGCTAATTCAAATGTTCTAATTCAATTCCTTGTTGGTTTAAAAATTGATCAAAAATATTATTTACTCTATATGCTGATTAATTTGCTCAAAATTTGGATATTTTTACCTTATTATTTAAACTTATTCGAGCATTATTTCTTGTTTGTTGTAACATAGAATTAAATTTTTCACCCCTAGTTATAATATATGGATTTTCCTGTCAATGAATTTCATTATTTACCCCTAATTATAATATATGGATATTTCTGCCAATGAATTTCATTATTTACTCCATGATTACCTATATTGTTTTCTTCTAGATGCCAAAGACTCACTAGTGCAAAAACATAAAACAAATGCGGCTTTTTCGAATTTATAAATGCGGTTTTACAACCGCATTTGATCAACACGCAATTGTAAATCAAGGAATATAAATGCGGTTATCTAGCCGCATTTATAAATACCATTTACAAGTGCGGTTATTTGCTTTAACCGCACTTGTATATGCCAAATCATTAAAAAAAATTAAAAATTTTAAAACATCGTTAATCTTGTGTGAAGCCAACATTGATGAAGAGTCACGGGAGCGAACAACGGTGGCGGCAGCAGAAGCGACGGCGGACAAGGAAGCAGCAACGGAACAAACCTAAAAATCCACAAGAAACCACGAATACAATGAAAGAGTGCTCCGAGACCACCAATGCAAGGAAAAAAACATATATAAGAAAAACGAAAAATATTTATGCATATATTTGTGAAGATGAAGAGGAAGAAAGAGAGTTCAAAAACTTACATTGCACAAATGGAATGCAGATGCAGCAGAAGAACTCAGAGTGCGAATGCGAAACGAAGGCAAAGACGAGAAATAAAGTTTGAAATTGTGTGTGGCGCGCTTCAAAATTTAAGGTAAAAAATGATTTACGAATGCGGTTATTTGAATAACCGCATTCGTAAATCAAGCACTTTGATTTACAAGTGCGGTTATACAAATAACTGCATTCGTAAATCAAGTGCTTTGATTTACGAATGCGGTTATTCAAATAACCGCATTCGTAAATCAAAATAATTTCAAAAATGCCACCGCGTTTTTTACGAAAGCGGGTAGCGCAAAAGCCGCA
>Ga0123342_1005648_pt1 | contig 17936 bp, 12 predicted proteins | sample Turbeawhitnodule_FD_89960 | JGI IMG/M metagenome (GOLD analysis project Ga0123342, IMG submission 89960) | Root nodule microbial communities of legume samples collected from Mexico - Turtle bean Mexico white nodule | ecosystem: Host-associated > Plants > Roots > Nodule | place: Mexico: Nepantla...
GCAGTGAGAATGTCTCGGAAGTGAGGAAACGCTCGGTCAGAAGGTGAGAAGTGAGGGAGAACGCGACGAGAAGGTGAGAAGTGAGGGAGAACGTGAAAACTGAGGGAGAACCGCAAATATGTTCGCGAGACGTTCGTAAGCAAGAACATAGGTGAATAGTGATGAGAGGTTTGTTCTTTATTCACCTAGAGGGAAAACGAAAAATTTCCCACAAAAATTGGATTTTATTTTAGATTTTTTTAATTCAAAAGACCACACATAAATAACCGTGGCTTAAACTATTAACGATTTTATAACCATGACCTAAAGTATCAACACTTTTAAAACCGTGGCTTATTGTATATTTTAAGCCACTCTACTAAAACCGTGGTTTTTAGTATGTTTAGGCAACACTTTTACATCCGTGGCCTATTTTAGCGTGGTCTAAAGCCAAAAATGTTGTAGTGAATGTTTTTTTATTGACAAGGTGTTAGTTTTTGCTTAGTCAGAGTTTTTTTGAAAGACATTGAGTGTGAACAACTATTTCATTGAGATATGGTTAATGTTTGCTACATTTTGGTGAAAGATTATTTAGTTGTATTTTTTTATATGTGTTATGTTGATGATATGATAAATATGTATGTGTTATACGTTGTATTTTTTGTTTTTAAATTATTTCAACCTTGTGTATATGGATTTGAACCATATCTCACTCTTCAATCTCTTTTATATTTTTCGGTCTTAATACCTAATAATAAATCTTTAAATTTTTATATATCTAAATATTTTTTTTGTTATGAAGTCATCTAGTCTTATTTTTACAAACAATGAGATTAATTTGAAAACACGATTAAAAAAAACTCAATAAAGCAACAAATAAGCACATAATACAAATATTCCTATCAACATAGAAACGAATTTAATAATGTAAGATATATTTAAATGTTTATTGATTTTTAAAATCTCATTGAACATTTTTCTTTTTAGCAGAGATGATAAATTTTATAAATAGGATGATTTTATGAAATGATTGGTATTTTCTTTAAGTTGTGGCTAATTCTAACAAGCTACAAATAATTAGGAGAACAAGAGAAAAAAATGTAAGAATAAGAAAAAATATATTAATATTTAATATTTGTTGGAACAAATTTATGTTGATAGGTAATGGACTTGTTTTATATATAATAAGTAAGTAAAATATAAATGGATTGAATAGTAATATAAAGAGTGACATAAAAAAAAGTCTACGATAAATATATAGATTATTATATAACTTTGTCCACAATTTACTTTGTCAAAATATGTTATTTTCATTAGGATATTTTATAATCTATAGTAATATATAATAATAAAATTTATTTTTTTTCTAAAATTTATATTACTAATATAACTGTTTTAATTATTTATTTTTTATTTTATCAATATTTATTAATTATATAAATGATTTATTCTAAATAAAAATATTCTCTTTTACACTTTCAACATTGCAACATTGAATATGTATTTTATCAAATTTTATTTTAATATATAGGATTTCATCCTATGTTAAGAAAAGATAAAATTTTATTCTCAAGATGTTAAAATTCTATTATTTTATGTAACACATTTCTTTAACAAATCGTGATTGCTAACTAAATTATATTTTGGTATATATTTTGGATAAGTTGGTGGTATATTCACAAATTTAAATTTATTTCATATAAAAATAAGAAAATAAATTATATAAAATAATTTATAAAATAAAAACAAACCTATATATATTCATTTTTACAATTTTATCAATATATAGTCCATTGTTTATATTAAAAAATTAAAATTAATTTATAGTAACTAAATAAGGATAAATGAGTTTTTTTTCATAATTCAAAAAATAATTCAAGACTATTTCACTTTATTTAATATTTACTCGTTTGAATTCCTAATATATTGAATCTCCAACTACAATCTTATCAATCACATTCTCCCTCTATATATAAATTTTCTAGATAATAATAATCACTATCATAAACAATTATTATGTGAAATTTGGATTTAATAATTGTTACCCTTTTAAATATATAGGTATAGTATACTTATTTTACCAATAAAGAAAATAATAAATATTAAAATTAAAAAGTAAATATAATAAAAATTATACATTAATTAAATAACATGAAATGATTAAATAAGATAGTTATAGATGATGATAATTATTAAATAAATAAAATAATATAAAGATATTCTACTAAGAAAAAACATAAAATAAACAAACAAATAAAATAAGATTAAAAACATCTTACTTATTAAATATAACTATAAAATAAATAATTAAATATATAAGATACTGGAAAACTTTGACAATTTTTCAAGTTAATTATATATATATATATATTGTACAAGAAAACTTTTCATATTATTTTCTATGATTTTCTCAAAAACTTACAATTAATTTTTAATAATACATACCTTGAACAAAATTCTAATTAATGTTCTAAATTATATTATAAAAAATTATTTAAAATTATGCATATTCAATTATTAGACTAATTCATTTTTTATAGTTCTTATTGATTAATATGAGAATGACATTATCATGACATCTCATAATATTATTATTGAAACCTGCATCAATATTTCTATATTTAAAGAGTGACTGTACATATTATAATAAAAAAAAATCAGAAATAATTATAAGAATAAAATGATTTTTTTAAAGAGAGTACAATAAAAAAATTTAGAACTAAAAGTTTGGAAAAAGTTTAACCCTCAACAGAATAAAAAATATAATAAAAAAAATTACAGATTTAGTTTGTGTAATTATTGATTCTACATTTTTTTAATTGTTTTTATATTTTTTAAAAATATTAATGTAGTTATTTTTTTATTAATTATATAATAAATAACTTTACCTGTATCTAAGATATTGTTTAAGGTATTACAATTTTTTAATTAAGTAAAATATAAAAAAATATTTTTAGAAGAATTCATCTCATGAATAAACTGCCATAGCAATCTCATTCTATCTTTTTCATAAAAAAACTCTCTCTCTATCTCTCTCTCTCTCTCTTAGGGTTTTGTTTCAATTTTTGTTCTCTAGGGTTTTCTCATCCCTTTTCGATCCCCAATTATCGTTCTCTAGGGTTTTCTCATCTCTAGGGTTATCTAGTGCTTCTCTTCTCTTTCACTTTTTCCAATTCCAACGTCCTCGTTTTGGTATTTTTGGATCCCTCAATCTCACAAAAAAGCGGTTCAATTTAGGCGTTCCTTCAATCTGAGGTTTGGTTTCAAGAATGCCCCCGAAAACGACGAAGCGTGGGTCCACGTCGAACGCCTCGAAGAGGGGTGGCAGAGGCGGCAGGGGAACCCCGAAGGCTGCGCAGAGCCAGCAGCACCATGACGCTGCGGAAGAGGCGGTGAAGGTCGAGGAGAAACAACCCATTGTTGTTGTTGCCGAGGAGGAGCAACCCAAGGCGGTGGAAGAAGAGAACCCTGTGGTTGAAGAGAAACAGCTTGTGGTTGAAGAGAAAGAATCTGTTGTGGTGGTTGAGGATAAAGCTATTGATATGAACCAAATGGCTCCGGAGGCTGTGGAAGAAGCGTCCCATCTCGCTAATGGGTTGACTGCGGTTAAAAGTAAGTATTTTTTTTTTTCTTTTCTTTACGCTCTAATGGTCAAGCCTTTTGGTTGGCTAATGATTTTTGTTTTGTTTTGTTGAGGATGGTGGTTGTGTTGTAGTTTAGGTTCTTGGTTGTGATGCTGAGTTGAGTTTAAATGCAATGGTAATTAAGATTTTTATTGTAATTGTGATTTTTGTTTCATTGTGATCCTTGATATTGTGAGATGATGGCAATCAATATTTTTAATTGCAATTGTGATTTTGGTTTCGTTGTGATCCTTGATATTGTGGGAAATTGGAACAATTGTGACCAGTGTGGTTGCAGTTTCTCCAAAACCCTTAATATTACGTGAAGGTGGGGCAATTGTGGCTGATGGAAAATTGCCCAATTGCCGCAGCTCATGTGGTGACTGTTTCTCAGAAATCCCTTGTACTGGGTGAAATTGGGACAAATTTGCTCACTTAAAAACTGGGATGTAATTGCTGCAGTTTGCTCCAATCCTCGAAATTGGGACAAAGGCAGCCACCAACAGTTGAAACAAATCAATGTAACCGTATTGCCATATGCAGTTGCAGTTCTGTTCCAATCTTGATACTGGGTAAAATTGGGACATATGCGGCCAATATGGCTCCGCATGGCCAATAATAAACCCTGTATGAAATCATGGTCACAATAAATTGATTTTTGAAACATTGGTCCTAAATGTTTTGGGGTTCTTTACTTGTGGAACTTTATATTGTTTTTGCTGTTATTTGATAGTAAGAAAGCTATTGGAGGAAGTATTTCTTTGACGGGTGTCTTTAAATGTTAGTAGTTGTTCTTTTGCCTCTGTTGTAGTTGTTGGAAATTAAGTTGGGGGGCTATTCAATGAGATGCATGTGCTTTGAAGGTGATAGTTTATTTTTCAATCTGTTTTGGTTCAAGATTTTTGAGTTCATTTGTGTGCTAGTGTGCTGTGGTGGGAATAGTACCAACCAGGAATGATGTGATTATGGAGTATCTACTATGCTAATTTAATGAGTACTATGGTCTTGGAAAATTTTGTTCTGTTCTAATTGGAAACATCTGAAATGTATTTTTGACAGACAATGAAGAGGAAGTTAAGGAATCAATGGATGAATATGAGAAAGATGAACGCTTAGATTTGGAGGATAATGATCCTGAGTATGAAGCTGAGGAATATGGTGGAGTTGATTATGATGAGAAAGAAATTGAACAAGATGAGGGTCATGAGGTGGGCAATGAAGTAGAGGAAGAGGCTGAAGATAATTTAGGTGAAGAAGAGGGTGATACAGGTGAGGAAGAAGTTGAAGATGTTCATGACGAACTTGAGGGTGAAGAGGAGCATGAACATACTGGTGAGGAGCATGATCACCCAGACTTTGCTGATGTGGATGATGAGGAACATCGAGAAGTTGCGAAGGAGAGGCGCAAGCGAAAGGAGTTTGAAGTTTTTGTTGGTGGCTTGGACAAGGATGCTACTGAGAGTGATCTGAGGAAGGTTTTTGGTGAAGTTGGGGTTGTTACAGAGGTCAGGCTGATGATGAATCCTCAGACTAAAAAGAACAAGGGATTTGCATTCTTGCGTTTCCAAACTGTGGAACAAGCTAAACGAGCTGTAGCAGAACTCAGAAATCCTGTGGTAATTTTTTTATCTTCTCCATTTTAGAGTAGTCTAAAAATGATGCCGTGTTAAATCACATTTTTATCACCCAAATTTCAGATTAATGGCAAACAATGTGGTGTTACTCCTAGCCAGGACAGTGATACACTCTATTTAGGAAACATATGCAAGACATGGACAAAGGAAGCTGTAAGTTAATTTTTATTTTGAGTCTAATTTCTGAACTCAAACATCAAGTTGTGTTTGATAGTTATTTTCTTAATTCAAGTCTGCTGTGTTTTCTGATCATGAATGAAACTTCCTGTGCCAGTTAAAGGAGAAGCTGAAACATTATGGAGTTACCAATGTTGAGGATTTGACCTTGGTAGAAGATACTAATGATGAAGGAAAGAACCGTGGGTTTGCATTTTTAGAATTTTCCTCTCGTTCTGATGCTATGGATGCCTTTAAGCGACTGCAGAAGAGGGATGTTGTGTTTGGAGTTGATAAGCCTGCAAAAGTTTCTTTTGCAGATTCTTTTATTGACCCGGGTGATGAAATTATGGCACAGGTATTTTCTAAATCCAATTCCTTGGTTTAACCAGGGATCTTCAACCTATCCTGTGTACTATGGTTCTCTGGCTTTGTTCAAGCATTTGGGTTGCTGTAAAAATGCTTTTGGGTTCCATTCCAACACTAGTAGTGGCTTCTTTTTTGGTTGTCTATATTGTGGATTTTGATATTGTATTATTATTGTTACTAAGTTTTAAATTGTATTCACATTAGTTCTCAGCATTTTCCCACAATTTGCTGCAGGTTTGGTGATTACAATGTGTTTGTTGAGGAACATCAGTTTAAAACTAACCTCTTTTTTTTTTTTTATGTAAAAGAAGCTACTTGGGTTGTTTTTATGGTTGAACATTCAATATATAATAGTTCTGCAAATTTTGTTGAGTTTACTTTTTAAGGCTTTGTCAGAGTGATACTTCAGTAGTTTACTTTATTATGAGTGGATAAACTATCCATATTGTGGTATCTGGTATGTAGATGCTAATGGAGACCTCCAATTTACTGATAAAGTGTGTTTATGTTGCAGGTTAAAACTGTGTTTATTGATGCATTACCTCCTTCATGGGATGAAGATTATGTCCGAGATCTTCTCAAGAAATATGGAGAGATTGAAAAGATTGAGCTAGCCAGGAACATGCCAGCTGCTCGTAGGAAGGATTATGGGTTTGTTACATTTGGCACTCATGATGCTGCTGTAAAATGTGCTGATAGTATTACTGGCACAGAGTTGGGTGAAGGAGACAAGAAGGTTTGTCTTGGATATTAAATAAACTGATTATATTCTTCAGTTAAATGGGGCATTTTGTAATGCTTTTGCTTCTTTCAGGCAAAAGTTAGAGCAAGATTGTCAAGACCACTTCAGAGAGGTCGTGGAAAACACATTAGTCGTGGTGACTATCGTTCTGGTCGAGGATCTGGAATGATGCCAAGGCCTTCATGGAGCCGACCTGCACCTCGGACTTTTACTCGTGGTGCCAGAGGAGTTGGCAGTCGTGCTCCACCTGTCAGACCAGTTAGTGTGAGAGATAGACGCCCTATCATGTCCATACCAGCTAGAAGTAGGCCAGTACCTCCTCCATCTAGATCTTATGATAGGAGACCAGTCGGTATGTAGTATTAAGTTTTTTTTACTTGTACACTTGATTTTAATGATAATTTATTTCTCCTGAAAATAAATTGTTGAATTTATCTTCTTAGCACCTGCATATCCAAAAAGTAGCATGAAGAGAGATTATAGTCGGCGTGAGGATATACCGCCTCCAAGAAGTAGAGTTGCTATAGATTATGGTTCTAGGGTGGCTTCTGAAAGAAGACCATCTTACAGGGATTATCCTGCCCGTGGTCCTGGTCCTGGCTACTCTGAGCTCCCTAGAAGCACATCTCGGGCTGCACCGAGAAGGGGCTATGTGGATGATGGATATAGCCAAAGATTCGAGAGACCTCCACCTCCACCTCCTCCCCATCTAAGTTACCGTGAAGGACGTCCCCGAGATTATGAAACTCTGTCTGGCTCAAAACGTGCTTATGCTGCTATAGTGAGTATTATTTCTGCATATTTATTTATTATAATTGCTCTTTTTTGCAACTGGATTTTGTGCTCTAATTATTGGATGAATTCTTCACTTATCAATTTTGTTTATTTAATCAGGATGATGTTCCTCCCCGATATGCTGATACTGGTGCTCGCCAATCAAGAGCTCGATTAGATTATGACTATGGTGGTAGTGCTTCACAGTATGGAGATGCTTATGGTGATAGGTTAGTTTTGTTTAATATTTATTTTCTTCCTCCCTATAATTATTGTCATGTAATTTATTCAATACTCTTGGTTGTTAGACTTGGAAGATCCAGTATGGGATATGGTGGTAGCAGCAGAAGCTCTATGTCTGGTCAAGATTCACATGGGATGTATAGCAGTCGACAGGGCATGAGTTATGGAGGTGATTTATTTGCAATCAGTCTTATCTATTTGCATCAGTATGTTGCTTCTTTTCTTACATTTTTAGACGTGTTGCTTGTCAGGTTCTTTTAATGCTGGTGATGTTGGTGGCTTGTACTCATCAAGTTATGGCAGTGATTACATTTCCCGTGGAAGTGATGTAATGATCCTGACCTTTCTAAGTCTCTACAGGACATAGTGTATATGAATATATGGTTTTATTCTTATGTATTGTTTTTCCCATGTTGCAGGTTGGTGGCAGCTCATATTCGTCAGTGTATTCAAGCAGGGGTGTGGGTGGTGGTAGCAGTTATATGGGTGGTGGCGGATCAGGATCTTATTATTGAGGTAAGTCATCTGATAACTTATTGGGATTGCATATTGCTGATTACATCAGGATGCATCCAATATAAGTGAATATTTTTCTGAGAAATTTGTCAATCCTCGAAATAGCATCTCTAATTTTTTCCCAAGGGCTGGTGAAGGTTGCGCACTGTGGTTACCATGAATTTATCTATGAACAGATCTGATATAAAAAAGTGGCTGCTGTAGGATGACCGTTGAAGCTTATGCACATTGTGATGCCTACAAATTTGGAGACAAAGGAACATTGCTATTTATAGCCTTTTTTTTGGAATTTGTCGCAAAATCTAGCTCTTGTCAACTCAAGCTATCTTTTGGGTCTTCTCTGGATGGATGATGTATTATCAGTACTTGAATTTGTGCTGTATGGACTCAAGTTAATTAGAGATGGAAAAAAGTATTGAGCAGTGATGTGTAATTAAACCCTGATTTATGAAATCATACTTGGATGGATACTATGAAAGATTTACCCACTGCTCCATCTTCCTTTTCATTTGGACCGAGACCAGGCTAGAGATGCTACTTGTTTGGTTAAGGCTTCATGGACTTTTTCGTGCTGAATTTATCAATAAGTTGGTTCTTTATTTTGAATCTCTAAAGAGATGTTTAGTTACTTTGGATGGATTACTTGTTTTTGCCGTGATTTGATCAGAACAGAAGTGAACTAATTAGTACTTTGTTGAGCTTGTAGTAATAAGAGCACTACTTCAGCAATTAATAAAGTCAAATGATTAGTTTATTGGGTTTTATTTGACTTGGTGTCATCCTAAGATAGTAAAAGCATATTGCACTGGTAATGTTTGTTGCTGCTATGATTTGATACTTTTGAGGTTTTTGTGCTGAGGGGACTACAGGACAATGCTAAAGATGCATTGATTATCTTTCCTTAGTTAACTTCATTGATTTCCATAAATCATTTGTACATTGACATGGACCTCAGAAGATCAATTGCCTTTGCAATATCTTGTGGAAATGCTACAATCAAGAGATTAATAGAGTAGCAGATGAGGGTTGAGAATCACCTGTTACCGAGTTTCTGAAGTGGAATTAATTATTAAGGCTGGTTCATTGTGCACCCCTGGCTGTTCTACCCTTCCTGCTTAATTGTAGCCAAACCCTATCCCTAAGGAAAAAGTTGACAAAGTTTTATGCTAGTGTAGATTTGGTTTTAATATTGTTATATGTTTAAGACTTTAAGTGGGTCTTTCCGATTTCCGTCCGTACCATGTTAGTATTGAGTTTCAAAAAACTACTTTTGTTAAGGCTCTCAAGGAACTGAAGCCATTGCCCACGGAATGGGGTATATTGCTCAAGTATGTTTTATTGGTGGGCTCGTTTAAGACTTCAAAGCTTGTTAGGATTTGCGGTCTGGTAATTTAGATGATTTTTCGTATAATTTTTGTTAGGATTTGAGTTTTGCTAAACCAGATGATTTATCGTAGAATTTGCTCATGCATATTACATGAATTTCATATTATTATCGTATGAATATTCTTAGGTGTGAACTTCAGAATTGTTAAGCTTCAGAATTGCTCTCAAATCGTGGCTTCTTACATTTAATTATTCTTTAGTTTGGTGAGTGAGGGTGGTTATCTACTAACCTAAGTTTTAGTTTCCAGTTTGTTCTCTTTCTCTCGGTGCAGGGTCTAAGATCCATCTCTTCAAGCCCGTTTGCTCACATTCTATGCATATGGTACTTTTTTTTTATAATTTTTGGTTTGGTATCTCTTTTATTTAGTTGGACGCTGTCACAGGTTTTTGTAAATCAATGTTTTGTTGATTGCTCATGCATTGTGACATTGTAAACTCTTTAAACTAACGCATTCTGCAGATTCGTGCTTATTCCAGCTTATATTAGTGCATGTATGCATATGCTGATAACAAACATTTTGTATGGTCCTAGCAGTTAGTTTTTGAAATGGTGAGCTAGGTTTCAGATTACCCTGTGACATGTTTTTTACTTCATTTTATCCTTTTAATTGTTGTTGGATAACTATATGCACATTACTAGAAACTTCACGAGAATGCGAAATAATATATTATTCTTGCATCACTAACTGCATGAAAGCCTGGACACAAAGTAGTAAATATTAAAAGAACGACATCATAATGTGAAGGGAAGAATTTAACTTGTAATAAATTGAAAATGTCAAGTATGTATGGGGTATGAGAACCAGCGATTAAGAACTAGAGTTTTTCCACAATTTCCTACAGCTTGTTTTCCAAATACACAATTGCTACTAGAGGGAGAGATTATTTAGAATAGGAATAAGGAATAGAATACCACAAATAGGGAAGAAAGTGAGAATAATTAAGGAGAGAAGGGTTAGGTAGTGAAGGTGTTGAAGAGGAATAAGGAGAAGAAAGAACCTAGAAGAGAAAGAGAGAGAATTCATGGTGGTACGATTAAAATCTTGTGATCCACAATTCTTGTAAACCCTATCTCCTAAGAAATTTAAATTGTCATCCACATTGTTAATTTTATGATTATGAATATATATTCTGATTCAAACTCAAAATTACTGATTAAATTAAAATAATTCCGTTTTATATAATTTAAAAATTTAAAATTTAAATTCTTTAATGTATATTGAACCCATTTCCCATAAAACAACCTCCTTAATTCAAATGATATTAATTTAATCATTCTAGGTTATTGTAAAAGAAATAAAAAAAAGAGACATTTTAAAGATAGTAAGTCAGATTTTTATCAAATATTATTCGTGGAAAAAATATTATTAGACGCTTTTTCGCAGTGAAAATTGGACAGTATTTTGTTTTCTGCTACCCCAATGCCAAACTGGCTGTATGGATAAAGAATTCATTACCCTCTACAGTTCTACAATAACTGCAGTGGGTGCAGTTCATAATCTCACCTTTCATTTTCATTTCTAATTTATAATAATGTGTTATTTAAGTAATTTTTTTTATACAAGTTAAAATTTTAGAATTTTATGTGTAATTGATTTTTTTAAATTAGAAAACTTTAATTTTTGTGTAATATAGAAGTAAGAATTTTAAATTCATCGTATTTTCTATTTTTTGTGTTTATTTTATATTTTCTGTTCAACCCCATTTTGGTCGTACCAAACTTATTTTGTTGAGATAGATTAATTTTTTATTGATATTAATTAAGATTTTTTATTAATGTTTTATTTATTTTTGTTTAAATTGTTAGGACTATTTTTTATGTTTTTATTATAGACATTGTTATTTCGTGTTCGGTATATCAGGATTTTTTTTATTAATATCGAGGAGGTTATTTTTTGTTGATGTGAAATAGATTTTTTCAATCTGTCATGATTATTGTTTATTAATTTTTTCAATATTATGTTTTTTTATCAATTATCATGATAATTTTGTTAATAATTTATTTTGATTTTTTTTCTAATATTAACTAATTTTTTTATCCAACATCATTTATGGTTTTTTTTGCTAATGTCAACTAGGAATTTTTTTTATCTGATATTGATCAAAAAGTCGGTAATACTAACTAATTACATGGTAAAAATAATCTCAGTCATATCATAGAGTAAAATTTTTGTCAATATCAGTTGAAAAAACTCTGGATGAAGGTTTGACTAAAACTAATATCATCCGAAATATGTAGAAAAATAATCAATATTAATATTTTTAAATTACTAAATATTATTTTATATTTAGATAATTTTTATAGTTGATGATAATAGTTTGCTGTAACACAAACTTGGATAAGAATGAGAAATGCCAATTTATAACTTTTGTGTGTGAAGAAATTAAATAATTATTATTTTAAAGCTGCCACTCTGAAAAGGATGTTACCCAACCACTCATAACACATATTTAGAAATTTGAAGTTGTGCTACCAATCATTCATCTAATCTTGAGGAAACAATATGATTTTCTTTTGCATTTCAATTCATGAGGACAACATGTTGATAAATTTATATTATATTAAAAAAATAATAGAAAGTTAATGAGACCAACTACTTTCAAACGTGACAACATAGATCTATACCAATTTGGTGAAAGACTAAACAAATAAATAAATTAAGAATCTTAGTTCAAATGAAAAAAAAAAGCTGTTCCTGTGATTAGGTCTAATTTTTTAAAAACCCAATTGATTCTAGTGAAACTTGAAAGTCTAAAATAACACAATTACAATACCCAAGAGGTTGAAATTGCAATATTAAGCCAAACAAAATTAAAATTAAAAAAATATTCAGACTTTGCTTCCGAGATTATATTGAAACAAGTATATCAAAATTAATATAAGAAACTTGAGATCCCACATTGACTAGATATAATAATATTTTATTATCAACTAGAGATAATAATATTTTATAATTAGGTACAAATCTCATTTCATAAGCTGATTTTATGGAGTTGAGTTAGACTTAAAGTCATCTTTATAATATGGTATCATGTTAAATTTTATTCTAGTGAGTATTTGGTAGGCTTATCAAGTCATACGCTATCGGACTGTTATCGGATCACATCCCACATCGACTAAAAATGAGAATATTTGTATATAAGTGGGTGTAAACCTCACTCCATGAGCCGGTTTTATGGAGAAATCCACTTTGTAATATTGAAAAAAATTAAAATGATATCTTATCTATGTTTCATCATTTGTTGAAAAAATTAAACTTACTTATGCAGTTATCAATATATCAATTTTTTTTGAGTTGTTGGGTAGGTGTTTGTGATTGTATGAGCATCCAAATATATATGAAAAAGTGAGAAGAAGAAAAAGTAAGAAGAATAAGAATAAAAAAAAGTAGTTTACTTGCCAGTCTGTAATAGATTCAGAAGATTTACAAGGAAGAATGAATCAAACAGCTAGCTGTTGTTGCTTTTGATGAGAAGATTCATCTTCAGTGAAGCACAAGTGATGATGAGCCTTTAAAGTTATGGTGGAATGTTCTGCAAAACTTAGCATTTGTGTTTGGAGGTGGACACAATAGCTTTGGAAGGTTCCTGGGCTCACATTCAACTGGAACCCTAAACCAAACAGAAAATCCAACTCAAGAAAATTCATCTCTATTTTGCTGATTCCCCCTACTTTGGCATAGTATGCATTGTTGTAGTACCTGAAAAATACAACATTAATTACCTCAATTTCATGCAAAATCTTTTTCATACAAAATTTTACCTACTTATTCTTCCAAAATCATATTACATAATGAGAAAAAAAATTGTCCAAGATTAATTTCCCTTAAAATACTTAAGTGATTATACACTATAAAAGAAAATTATAATTATTAGATATAAACTAATTTTAAAGATAAAATATAATTAGTCTTTATATTGACTAAAATAAATATTATTTTATAAATTAAAAGTTTTATTAGTTTATAAAGGTATATAAAGGAGTTTCTAAATTAGTATCTAATTACTTATCAATTAATTTAGATTTTAGTTTATAAATTTAAAAATTACTTTAAATATCAATAACTTTTTAGTTTTTAAAATAATATCTAATTTAGTTTAGTTAATATAGTGAGTAATTTTTTTTTCTCTAAATTGTTTTTCGTAATAGTTTTGTTATAATTTATTTTCTTAATTACTTAGTTTTTTTTTTCTATTCACATAATTATAAAACTAAATGAATAAGAAGATGAGGTTGAAGTAATTATGCCATGAAAAATAATTTTTTTCTAATTACATTTTCAACAACACTCTCTATTTATTTATCTACCTACCTATATCTATATATAACTATAAAAAAAATTATTAAATAAAAATTGATTTTTAAATTGATATTTAATTATTATCAAGATTTTAGTCTAGATTTTAAAATTGATATTTAAAATTTTGATAAATAATTACATATCAGTCAATTAAATAAATATCAATTTAAAAACTAATTTATAAATTTGGAAATTAATTTAAATATTAATATTTTTAGTTTATAAAATAATATCTAAATTAATTAATATTATAACAAATTATATTTTTCTAAAATTAATTTGTATTTAATATTTCTGTACTAGTATATATTCATATAATTAAATAAGAGATATTTGCTGGAAATGTGCAGTAAACTGATGGGATCACATGGGAGATTGTCTCTTCTCAATGGAAAGCCAGCCTGGCCATAGTGTTTTTCACAAACAACATTGTATTATTTTTAAGCAAATATTGTTATCATAAACACAAAACTTTAAAAATATAGAAAGATTAAAAAACACCCCAAAAGGAAAAAAATATAATTTTTTTTGGGTAAACTACAATTCACCGAATCTGGGGTTTTAAGGCATTTATCTTTTCTCCTGGTTCTTCTGAAATAATTCAAAATACAGAACAAGAAAAAAAAACTCATCAGAAATGAAGAGAAAACTGAAACTTGTTTCAGTTTGGTCAAACTAGTACCACACTCATCATTAATCATTTGTTAACCTAAAATTATGTCTAAGTTTCAGAATTCAGAATTCAGAAAAAAAAAAAGATTTTCTAAGTTTGCCAAGAACACTGAGACAGTTAATGGGTGCTTGATTTCTATTTGGAAAACTATTTTTCAACATTTTCAAAAAAATTAGGCCATGATCATGCAGTATCTACCAATTGTTCTCTTTTTCAAAAACCCTTTTTTCAAAGTGTTCTGATTGAAAAATTGATCATTAAGCAGTTTAGAAAACGGTTCATAGAATGAAAAAAATGAACCTTCCAAGCTTCTAATCAACCAAAAATTTCATCACTGGTTAACCTAGTTATCACGTACCCACATGAAACTTTCAAAATTAAGAAAACTCAGAATTTGAATAAACTGTTTTCTTTTTTAGTTTCCACCAAGCCAATAACAAGAACATCTCCCCAACTAACAGCCAAAGATTTTGCTGATCTAAACAACAAAGTGTTCTCCATTGATCATATATATTCCTTTGAAGATGAAGAGACTGTGAAAGTGATGAACAAAGTTTTGTGTATTGAAATGATGATGATGAAGATGAGGAGGAGGGAAAGAGAGTTACATGTCATCCATGAATTTGGCAGCTACCATGACACTTGTGATCAACAATCTATGAACATTGAAGGAGTTGATGGGGAGAGAGGGTTGTCTCTGAGTGAAACGGTCGAGGTAGACATAGGCAACGATGAAGCATGAGGGGCTGCAATTGGCATACTTGAAGATTCTCTCAAGGTACTTCTGAACTGAGATGTTTGGTCGTGTCAAGCCATGGAACACTGAGATCTTCTGCTGCTGTTGAAGCTGCTGCTTCTCATCATTTGACTCAGCCACCCTTTCAAGCATGGAGGAGAGGAAACTGATCACTTTTGGCATCACACTTGGACTCTCCTCCTCTGCCATCATCAACACTGATCACAGCAAGGTTTTGATGCAACAGATGTTTCTAATTTTCATCATGGTTGTGTGTGTGTGTATATATATATATATACTATGAACTGAGAAGTTAAGTTAAAATTAAAACCAATATGGTCCACCCTAGAGATAGATAGATAGATAAGTCCATTATTTAAAGTATGTTGTTAGAAGCATGATTCCTAATGATGTGAATGGAGAAAATTTTATTTGAAAACTAAGTTTTTATTTTGGTGACATCTTAAAGTAGGGAAATAGTTAGTCTTTGGCTGACTATTTAGAATATCATTGGTAAAAGAATATGTTGAAGGATATTATAAATATTCTCTTAAAAAAGCACTAATCAAACCTTCCTTTTTTTTGATATAGTAAATTACTTGTTTTTATTTTGTCCTCTTAATCTAAGTATATGATGGAAAAAAATGTGCACACATATGAAAATATTTTGTCCCCTTTTAATCTTTAATCGATACAAGAAAATTATTAAATAAAAATCAATTTTAAAGATAAAAAATAATTAATTATTAATTAAATTAAATATTATCTTACAGATTAATAAAATTATTGATATTTAAAGTAGTTTCTATTATTAATCAAATTTATAAACTACTTTCTAAATTGGTATCTAATTAACTATCCAGATTTAACTACCAATTAATTTAGATTATAGAATAATAGCTAAAATCTTGATAACTAATTAGATACCAATTTAAAAATTAATTTATAAATTTTATTAATAATAGAAACTACATCATGTATCAATAATTTTCTTAAGTCTCCACAATAATATCTTATTTAGTCAATATAATAGTAACTAATTATTTTTTATCCCTAAAAATTAGTTTTTATTGAATATTTTTTTGTATAATTTGATTTTTTTCCCTAGAATTTAATCTCTCAATATTCTAATTATGTAATTTAGTTTATCCATTAACCTAGTTTCCAATTCTTAACAAATGTTGATTTTTTTTAATTATGCAATTTTAGATTAAGTAAAGTGTCACATTAATATCCTTTAAGAAATTAATAGTATGAGATATTGTATAATTAGAGTAAATCTCAAAATAAAAAAGTAGGTGGACTAAAATTGCAATTGTTGGTACTTTTGTTGATGCAAAATGGCCCTAGATAATTTAAATAATGGTTTGCCAGTTGGCACATAAGTGGTGGGATGTGTCCTTTTTGGGCTATAAAAGTTTTGGGGTTTGAGTTGGGTAATGATTTTGTTGATTTCCTCTTTAATTTCAAAACTTGACTTGTGAAAGAGGGAAAGGGTGGTGATTATTGTGGATTAATTTCTTTTGTTTTGTGGTTAATTTATTTGTTTGTGAGCATGGATCTTTCATGTGATTACATGTGGGGAATTTGAGAGTCTAGTGTAAAGCTCCCACTATGTTTAGTCCCTTGCATGTGTTTTGATTCTACTTCAAGTGGCTTACATTACATGGATTTCCTATGTTGGTCCACACCATTCACTATGCTATGCTTTTCTTCTTACATTTATATATATTATATAGTTTCTTGCATTCCCTAAAATAAAGGAAAACACCATAGAGGTGGTGCTTTTTCTTCAAGATTGCTTCTTGTGATCCAAATAAATTCCAAAGGTTGAATCATGGTGTTCTTTTTGTGATAATATTTAAGGCTTTGGAAGACATCCAACTTTGATGGATTAGATTTCTTTTATAGATTTAGTTTCTATTAGGTTAATGATGTAGCATGTTTAGGAAAGATTTTTTTTGACATTTTTTGTGTGGATAAAATATATGTTTATGTTTTTACTAGTATATTTAGGACAATAAATGAAATATGTTATGTAAAATGTAATATTTTGTTGCCCCCAACAAAATTTAATTATTTTAAAGCACCTTTTTATAACATACTTACTCAAATAAAAGCTGGTTTTGATTATATTTGATTATAAAAATAAATATAATCAATTATTAAAATAATTTAATAGTTTCCACAATCATCCCAAAGAAAATCTCAATTTTTTTTTTTAATTTTATAAAAACTCACATGCTATAATTACGTACAATCAACCATTTTACAATAACTTAATTGCTCTATTAAAGTAATTGAGTTAAATTCATTTATACTTTCTCAATCCATTAATTTTGTTTTACTAAAAATAGATTTTAAGTCTAATTTAATATCAGAAAATCAAATATTTTTTTTAATATATATACTATTTTTTATCGAATGAATTTACTTTAACTCATTTTCTCACGACTCAATATATGTGTGAATAAAAAAAAGAAACTCAACAGCAACAAGTAATATATAATAAACCCAAAATAAGTTAAATTTTAACACTATCTTATAAATGTAGAATTTAAGGTTATTTTAACCTTATAATTAAAAAAAAAATGAGATTTACACTCATATATCTAAGTTAATATCACTGTTTTTTTTTTATCAGCAATAAAATAAATAAATAAATAGGGACCACTTTATGGGTGGTCCAACCCTTATACAGAAATACTTGACACCAGTCTCTTATTAGAACGCCTACCAAATTAGCAAAGGGATAACCATACCAACACTAACCAATGTTAATGAATCAACCTCATACAAGCCAA
>Ga0123342_1005649_pt1 | contig 17934 bp, 24 predicted proteins | sample Turbeawhitnodule_FD_89960 | JGI IMG/M metagenome (GOLD analysis project Ga0123342, IMG submission 89960) | Root nodule microbial communities of legume samples collected from Mexico - Turtle bean Mexico white nodule | ecosystem: Host-associated > Plants > Roots > Nodule | place: Mexico: Nepantla...
CTTCATGACCCGGCATAGCCTGTTCATTCATGTGGCCACCTCACATCAGCGTCGGCCAACGGGATGGCTTGCGCCAAGCGGAGTGGCGATAACTCTCAGCCTTGAAAACTCTCTCGGAGTCTCCGCGAAAATCTCTGCGATCACGCCTGCAGACGCTTTCTTCAACGCGCTTGGTCCTATGGACGCTGCTGTGATTGACTGCCCCTGGGCCGCCCTGAAACACAAAACCCCATAGACCGGAGTGTGCGGACCGCGGGTTCCTGCATGAGAGGCTTTCGTACGCCTGACGGCACCCGAAACCCTAAACCATTCCTGCCGTTCAGCCACCTTTCGCGAGTTCCTTAAAGAGGACAGTCCGCTCAGTAGCCGGACGCCAGAATTGGGTGAGGGGGAAAACAAGCCCCGGCGGCGAACTCAACTCCACCCTGTTGTCGTTAAGTTGTAGCTCCGTGCCACCTGGCCTAAGCGATAGCGTTCTTGTAGTCTCTCAGCTCAAGTTCCAAAATCAGTCTACATCAATCAATGGACCTCTAATGAGTGCGCGCCTATCGACGGCCATTAGAATCGGGGAAGCCGCAAAGGCGATTTTTCGAAAAGCTCAGAGCTTTCCAGGCCCAGAATTCGGAAAGGATGCAGACCTCCGCGAAAGCGAACACGTCGGTGTTGAACCGATGCTTTTGGCGCTTTCCATGGAGTTGGCATTGAAAGCGTGGTTCGTTTTCGACTACGACGATCCAAAAGTTGTCAAGTCGCACAACCTAATGAAACTGTTTGATAGCCTAAAGCCCGAAAGCCAAGAGAAACTCGATGCGGAGTTCAGAAGGTCAGTGGTCCCGTACCATCCCAACGGTTTCTTCGTCGACCACAGCATTCGCCACATTCTGTATCAGCACCAAGATGCCTTCACCGACTGGCGCTACCTTCACGAGGCAAATAAATCGATGATGTTCGACCAGGGTGCTTTTGAGGCAACGCTCGAAATGGTGCTCCGTGAGTTCGAGAAGAGATATCGCATTGAGCGGGTGGCGCCGATTTGGCCATCCTGAACGCAGTCCGGACCGGGAAGCCCCGGTGTGGCCTTGAATATTCATTTCGAGCGGTAGCTGCAGTACAGAAGCTTTTCTTGTCGGAGCGGAAGGCTAATGACCGCAATAAGATCGGCAGCGGCCGGGCGGCAACGCGCCCTCCTTATCAGTCATAGAGGCAGTTACTGGCTCCGCCTAAAAGCGGCCATGGAACAGGTCTCGCTTGCAGAGGCGAGAACGTTAGCGAAACGGTTTGACGATAACGCTGGCGATCACTTTTGGTACCCGCCGTTGCGATTTCTTAGAGCCATGCAAGGGATCGCAATCTCACTGAATCCCTCTGGCCTGGACGGGTCAATCCAAGGCTTGACTTCGACTTGAACACCTCCGCTGGAGCTTTGACGAGGCGATCGTCGATTTCCTTTGAGATGGCCATTCAATTTTCTAACTATGACCGTTCTACTCGATAACGGTCTTGCGCTGTCGCGGCGCGGAAAATAGCCAGCCTACAAGTATAAGTAAATATTAAACATGGTGGCGCATCGTTCTATTAGGGAACACGGCGGGCGCATCATGAATCAATTGTGGTTTGGCGATAACCTTGCAATACTTCGAGAGGAAATCGCGACGGAGAGCGTCGACCTCGTTTATCTCGACCCCCCATTTAATAGCAATGCCAATTACAACGTCTTGTTCAAGACACCGCAGGATGAGGCGGCGAGCGCTCAAGTTGAAGCCTTCCGCGATACATGGACTTGGGGCAACGAAGCTCAGTGGGCGCTCGACGAGATCATGCGGCGAGGTGGGAGCGTAGCCTCGATCATTCACGCCCTTCACAGCGCATTAGGCGAAAGCGACATGATGGCCTACCTTGTCATGATGGGCCAGCGCGTCACAGAATTGCATCGTGTGCTGAAGGATACAGGATCCCTATTCTTGCACTGCGATCCCACCGCTTCCCACTACCTTAAAATAATTCTCGACGCCGCCTTCGGCCCTCGGAACTTTCGAAACGAAATTAGCTGGCGCCGTCAGTCCGCTCACAATGACGCCAAGCAGGGCCGCAAGCAGTTTGGCAACGTGAGAGATGTGATCCTATTCTACACAAAAGGACAAAAGTGGAAATGGAACACACAATATACGCCCTATGACGAGCGGTATGTTAAAGACTTCTACAAGCACACAGAACCTGACACGGGGCGCTTGTTTCGTCTGAGTGACATCACCGGCCCGGGCGGTGCGGCGAAGGGGAATCCATTCTATGAAGTGATGGGCGTTCAACGCCACTGGCGGTTCAGCCGCGAAAAAATGCACGAATTAATCGCGCAAGGCCGCATCGTCCAGACCCGACCTGGCGCAGTGCCTGCTCAGAAGCGCTATCTCGATGAAATGCCTGGCGTATCACTTCAAAATGACTGGTCAGATATCAAACCAGCGTCCGGCCGTGAATCTTTGGGATATCCGACACAAAAGCCACTGGCACTATTGCGGCGCATTATTGAAGGTTCGTCGGAGCCCAGCGACACAATCTTGGATCCATTTTGTGGTTGCGGTACGAGTGTTGCTGCAGCCCAAGCCACCAGTCGGAATTGGATTGGCATAGACGTGGCATTCCACGCCATCAAGGTCATCGAGGATCGAGTTCTTACGCAATTTCCTGGCGCCAGCTTTAATGTCGGTGGCATACCACGCGACTTTGAGAGCGCCCAGCGATTGGCCCTGAAGGACAAGTTCCAATTCCAATGGTGGGCCAACTACCTTGTGGGCGTTCAAGCCCTGAAGGAAATCAAAAAGGGACCGGATCGCGGAATTGACGGCCAAATGTTCTTCATGAACGGGCCGCGAGGCTGGGGCAGAATTCTAACTTCAGTGAAAGGTGGACAGCACGTCGGCGCCAAGGATGTCCGCGAATTCAAGGCGGTGATCGATCGTGAGCGGGCCGACATGGGTCTTTTCCTCTGCCTCAATGATGCAACACGCGACATGAATGCCGAGGCGGCCACTTTCGGATTCGCAGAAACTGCGCATGGCCATCTGCCGAGGCTGCAAATCGTGACGATTGCTGATTGGTTCAAAGGGCGACGGCCCGTGCTTCCATCACTCGGTCATGTCTCGAGGGACTATTTCGAGCCGGCAAAGCCATCAAAGCCGTCGAAGGTAAAGCGCGCTGATCCCAATGCCCCTGAATTCACCTTTACCTTCCCCGGTGGTAAGTTGGATGAGGCGGTCATTCACTTCAATCCGTCCGCGGTGCGTGAGAGAGCGTAGCAAAACGTTAGCCAAATAGGAAGCGCCTGCCTCGTGCCTATTCCGAGAATGGTGCGCCTGGTCTCGCTATCGCCATTGGGCGCAGAGGGGCCAGGACGGTTCGTTATGAAGGTCCGCTCTGAGCACTCCCTGACACAAGCAGTCATACGCACGTTTCATGTTTGCACCACATGACCGGAAATCATTCGAATGTCGCCAGGAAGGACTTTGTTTGTTAACAACGGGTTATGATCAGCCAATGTTAACGGATCGCGCCAGCCGCTATAGCGAGGTGCGTCAGAGCGGAGGACATTGATGCGGAACGAATTGCTGAGGATCGCAGCCGAGTTCACAACCGAGACAGCAAAAGATATCACAGACAACGCTCTGGCCGCATTTGTTCGTCATGGGGCCCCATCCGCCGTCAAGGCGGTCGTCGACGGTTTGTTCGGATCGGGATTCAAGGTTGTGGGTAGCCCAGGTCATGGAAATTGGGCTCGGATACCGTGGGTTGCAGTGTTCAATCCGGCGATCACGACGACTGCGACCCGCGGCTAGTATGTCGTTTATCTCTTCTCTGCCGACATGGCCCGACTCTACCTAACCCTCAATCAGGGCACGACCGCCATCGAGCAAGAGTTTAAGTCTCGCTATCTTCCGGAACTGGAACGCCGCGCGCAGCTCGGCAACGCGCGCCTCGGCAAGTTGCCACCTGGTATGAGCAACGCAGCAATCGATCTCGCCAGCAGCGGCACCTTGCCGGACGGTTATGAGGCAGGCCACGTTTGCGGCTACAGCTATGACCTCGCCAATCTTCCGTCCGACGCTGTTCTCGCTCGACATCTCGGGGAAATCTTAAGCAGCTACTTAAAGCTCGATACCTTAGGCGGGCTAACCGACCTTGCGGCGGCTGACGATGACGACGCAGTTGAAGGCGACAGCGTTGATGAGCGCCGGAGATATCGCCAGCATCGAAGCATCGAGCGCAATCCATCAACTAGCCGGAAAGTGAAGAAAGCTCTCGGCTATGCCTGCCAGGGCTGCGGTTTCGAATTCGAGAAGGTGTACGGCGAGATCGGGCACCAGTATATCGAAGCCCATCACTTGATCCAGCTCGGCAATCTGCCACCAAACACTGTGGTGCCCATGAACGTCAAAACGGATTTCGCAGTGTTATGCGCGAACTGCCATCGAATGATGCACCGGAACAACGGGCCGACAACGTTGGCGGACCTTAAGGCTGTTCACAAGCTTCCTGCATTAATAGAGCTGTTCAATAGCAAATAGGCGCATGCGCTCGCTTGGCTCGCCTACCAAAGGCCAGGCGGGTTCGGTTCCCGAACGGCGTCCCGCTAGACATGCCCTACATCAGACCTTCTGCTTTCGGCCCCGTGAATTCTTGAGCTCACGCATTTTCCTGAAGGCCAATGGTGGCCGAAGGAGAACTCAAATGGGTATTGCACAATACGATCCTGCCGCACTGGGCCGACCGGCCTGGAACGCCGACCGAAAAGTAGGTGTCAAGATGCCCCTGAAGCAGCGCCAGATTTGGGCGATCCGCTTCTTCCTTGACTGGGAGAGGCGCATGAGAGATCGCGCTATTTGATCTCGCGATCGACAGTAAGCTCCGAGGCTGCGATCTTGTTAAGATCAAGATCGGAACCCTTGTCACAGGTCAAGAAATTCGAGCTCGCGCCATGGTTGTCCAGCAAAAGACCGGTCGCCCCGTGCAGTTCGAAATTACTGCCGAAGTCAGAGCGAGTTTGCTTGCATGGCTTGAACGGAGAGGCGGAACAATCGACGACTACGCTTTTCCCAGTCGAGTCGATCATACCGATCATCTCAGCACGCGCCAGTATGCCCGATTAGTCGATGAGTGGGTAACTGCAATTGGGTTAAGACGCGAAGATTTCCGGCACACACTCGCTTCGACGCACGAGGGCCCCGATGATCTACAAAGCGACGGGGAATCGTCGTGCAATCCAGATCCTGCTCGGGCATACAAAGATCGAGAACACGGTCAGATACCTTGGTGTAGACATCGAGGATGCGCTGGAATTGGCGGAGCATACTACAGAGATTTGACAATGTGCGGCCCCGCACCCGGCGGGGCCGTGCCTCTTGTGGGAAATTTTCCGATTTTAGCAGCTCTATCGAGCGGCTATGCGCCTCCGCTATTGTCGTTCAAGGCGTTGACCCCTGATCCCGAAAACGGCCGTTTGCAGAAACTGTATACCAGCAAGCCGAAAGGCAGCACGTGGGACTTTGCTGCGATTGCCCAACGCCGCTGCAAACGACCGCTATCGTCAGAAGCAGCCTTGCACCACTTCTCGACTTGCACATTCGACGCGGCCGTATTGCCTTTAGGTGATCGAAGGCGCTCATCGCTGCAGGCGAGAGACCATTGTCGTGACGACGATACCCATCAGGGCCTCGGTCAAGTAGGCCCCACTAGCGTAATCTCAGGCAAACCCCGGTCACATTGATGCACAAGTCTAAAGACCGTTCGAGCCGTTCCGGTCTCGGCTAGGACCTCGCCCATGCAACCACTTCGTCTAATGACTGCAACACCTGCGTCAGCGTACATTGCAGCATCGGATTGTTGCCGATCGGCAGTAGCCGCCGCGGGTCGGTCTGAAGTCCCACGCAGGTCTTGCCGGAAGCGTGGGCATAGCCGAGCTCGAAACAGGTGCCTTCGTCCACGCTGCGGCCGTCGAGCACGGCAAATAAAACGTCGCACGACTGGATCGCGGCAAGATCACCGTCGAACACTTTCCTTCGCGCCGCGTCAACAGACATGCCGCCCGCGATCAAATCGACGATAAGATGATTATCGCGCTGCGGTAAAAAGACGTCGAATTTGTCTGAGAGAATTCCCGTCAACTCTTCATTGAAGGCTTTTTCCGAATGCGAGAAAAGCGGTGCTGCGAGGTAGAGGATGGGCTTCATCACGGTACCGTTGAGAGGAAGGAAGTAAGACGCTTATCGAAATCAAACTCCTTGTAGGGGTCGCGGTGGATCGCCCGCAGAACCTGCTTCGTCACGCTTTCGACGTCTTGGCCGGCGGTCTCGATGAAGGTCGCCTTGCCGCAATTGTCGTCGGCATAGACCCCGACGAGGGCATTTTGCTGCTCCTCCAAATAGTTCCCGTCACCGCCCCGGCCTCTCCATATCTGCCGCGTCTGGAGCACGCGCGGGTCACCTTTCAAGACAACAAGATGGCCTTTCTGGAGCGACTGAGGGCTGCCGGAATTGCCTGCGCAAGCGGTCTCGAAGATGCTCTCCGCCTTGTCGCGATATTTGTCAGGCGAGGTGAACGCGAAGGCGTCGAGGGGCGCGCGGTCCATAACGTGGAGGCCAACCCCGGCGCGAGCGAAGCGCCCGTTCTTTAGCCGGACCTGCTCGAGGATCCATTCGTCCACACGCTTGCGCTCGCAGGTGCCGAGTTGGTCGGAGGGCTTGGCGATGAGGGGGTCGCGAGGACGCAGCCATTCGTCAACGATCTCGAGTCCTTGAAGCCGGGAGATTACCGAGGTTTTCCCGACCGAGACGACACCGGCGATGTAATAAAAGTAACGCCGCGACACGCCAGCGCGGACGAACACATCGTTAAGCGTGTCCTCATCGTCCATGGAGAGCAGTTCGAGAAGCGCCTTGATCTCGTCGCCATTGAGATAGAGCGTGACCATATTGAACAGGTCGAAATTGGCCTGGCTCGCCTCCTCCTGCTCTGCGAGCGGAGGGGCGCCGGAGCCGCAATAGCGGACATAATAATGGATTGTACCCGGCGATGCTCGAGTGGCTTGACGAAGCACACTTCGCATGCCGGGATCGGTTAGCGAAAAGCCGATGAACAGGCACGGCGACGTGCCGAAGTAATTGACTAGGAGCCCGAAGCTACCTCGGGCCGCGTCAATGATTTGGTTTGACAGGGCCTCCTCAGTGAGGATGACCTCCTCTGAGTATCGATCGATCGCTTGGAAGGGTATGTAGCCATTGGGATGATAGACGACGGGGCGGTCTTGCTGCACCACGAAATGCGGCCCCCAGGCGGAGTAATAACCGATAGTCCCATGTGGCCGGCGTGAGGACTGCACGAGCGCGCGCTCGAGAAAATCGTCGAAATTATAGGTAACGACGACTGGCACGTTAAAGGCGAGTGCGGCCAGTTCTTTGAAATAAGGGTGACCGTCCACCACGGCGTCAGGATCGGCGATCGTATGATAGAGGCTGTCGCGCAGGAGCTTGCGCCATTCCGTCGCGATCACACCATCGCGGTGGTTGACCGCGACGGTTGGGAACGCGGTACCGGACTCCACGAACTTTCGGAAACGGCTCTGCAGAATCTGCGCCTGCATGGGTGCGGTCTCACCTCCCAAGTCCGGGCCCTTGACGGTTGCGCGCGCCTCAATCTCGCGGGTAAGACGCGCGATCAAGTCGTTCCAGTTCGGTAGACTGGCGGACTGGCTGATGCCGGCGCCAAGAGCTAGGCCGAGGTGCCTGCGCTGCGACAATTGTCGCATGTGGGCGATCGCGCGGCCGTAACGCCGTACTATGTCAACATGGATTTCCCGCACTATTCGCCCCGTACTATCTTCGCCCGAATCAATGTTGCGGACGCGCCGCTCTTACCTTGCGTAGGATAAAGGCGAAAGCCGAGCCAGTACAGGGCCGCGATGCTGCACACCCGATAGGCGCCCTCGGCGTACAGTTCAACACGCAGCGGACTTGTCAGCCCGACCAGTCGTAACAGCTGGGTCCCGATACGCACGCGGAGGAAAAACTTCGCGAGCGGAGATGCCGCGTTGAGATCGAAGTCGTAGGGTTCGATGACACAGTCCGGATCGACCAAGCCGTACTTTCCAGAGAGAATCAGCCAGTCGTCGCGTGTTGCTTCTGCGGCCGCGCGATCACGCAGGTAGCGCGGCGAGTTATAGAGATCGCGCGCAGCGGAGCGTGCGGGGCGCTTTGATCTGGAACACATTACCAAGCTGATTCTGCGCACGAGCCGTACCTCAGAACGGGGCTCCAGCAGGACACCCGGAACGTTCGTAGCTCAAACCAGCGGCGCGCGCTACGTCGGAGAAAGACAGCTATTCCAAGAGAGCCGTCCAAAACCCGCCATTCGGCTGCCGGCCCCAAATCGGTCACTCATCCAAACCGAGCGAATGTCTCGCGGGAAGCGGCCAAAAGGTTGATGGAAGTTGCTAACAAATCCCGCCTGCCATTCTTAAGCCGCTCGTCATTCAGGGGAAAAGATCGCGTACGCGGACAAAGGGATTTCCCGTTTCAACGGCCCGTCGCGCTTTTCGAGACAGAACCTCGCCGAGAGCCAACCGTCTCGACAACGTCTCATGAAGATCGAGCCCATCCATGCAGATAATCGACGTTGAAGCCTTGCCGAAAGCCGCCAACCCGTCAGGTGTGAACCCCGTATTGTTGATCAAGAGACCCCTGGCCCACTTGGCTTGGCGATTCACCTTGTTTGCGAACCGATCGAGGTCGCCGATGGCGCTGGCTGCATTTTGCCATTTCGCCTCCAACAGATACGTTTCGCCATCTAACATGAAACTTCCGTCGATCTGCTCCCCCGGGTTTCGGAATGATGCTCGTGGGGCGAGACCGTAGACATGAAAAAGATCCCGCAAGAATGTCTCGAACGCATATCCACGTGGTTGGGGACCTAATTTGCTCACCTCAAGCAGTTGAAGCGTTAGCGATGCCAACGCTTCCTGAGACGGCCCGTTCGGCGCAGCCGGTTCCCTTGCGATCGGCTCACGACGGGGCAGGGTATCGAGGAACTCAAGATCGGAAAGCTCTGGAATCCGAAATGACACCCTGAGAAGAAGGCCGTTGGCGAGGATCAGCGGGCAGAACCGGCTGCGCCGATGCTCGAGCGTCTGGCTCAAGAGGTGGGTGAGGGAAGGAAGTTTGCTTCCGGGCTGCCAGAAGTTACCAACACCGGCTTGATCAGCGGCGAGCGGAAAGGCCGTCTTTAAATTTCCACTTCCCGGCAAGAAGCTGTACGTAACATCGGCGATCTCGCTGATCGCGCTCGCTTCTTTCATGTTCAGTGGCACGGGCTAGACCTCATCTTCAATCAATCGACGTCGCAACTCGGAGCGCTATCCCATCTTCACAGGGCCGAACATTCCGCTCTCAACCATTGCCAGATAGACTTTCTTCATCGCCAGCGCCGTTTCCTGACTGACGAAGAGTGACGATCTGCTCCCATGCGGAGCGCCCAGCAGATATGGCCGCATGGTTTCCCAGTTTTCCGCTCGCGATGACCATCTCCAGACCGGGAGTTCCTGCTCAAGCATCAGCGGGACGGCAAGCGATTTCGGCACCATCTGGCCGAGCTCCAGGGTCGCATCCCATTCGCAACGAACGAGAACCGGCTGGGTCCCCGTGTTGTAGAAAGGGACATCAAGAATCTCGGCCGTAATCGTCGCGCGGGGATGATGGGGTAGACTATGAGCAGATGCGACAACCTTCTCGCCATTGACATACGGGCACGTCAGAAAGCCGTGCGCAAAATAGACTGTATGATCGAGGCCTTGATAGCCGCAGCGATCACTAGGATAGGTCTCAGGATTATGCTCGTCGTGATGCGAAACCAGCGGATGCCAAGTGGGATATCCGTCAACTACCGGGCCGCACTCGTCGAGGATATCCAGCAGCACCCTTTCGCTCCGCCCACGCTCATCGGGCGTGAAATTTCTCGAGACGAGATAGCTTTTCGCTCGTTCATAACCGTTCATCGCGGCTTCATCCGCTCTGAATGCCATTAGCCCGCTCCCTGCCTTGTTTCTGCATGAAAGATAGTGATCGCGCATGAAATGTCAATTCTATGCGCGGTCATTCATTTGTGCGGAAAGTATCCGCTGCTGATTAGTTCCCCGACATGCTCGCCAGCCAGGTACTTCTGGACGATGTCGGCATTGTTTTCGACCGGTACCGGCTCGTAGGTCATGTTGTTCTTGCGAAAATATTCCGCAAGGTTCAGTTCGGTTGTGGTGCCTGTTTGGATGCAGATCGTCGCGCCGTTCAGGTCCTTGGCGCTCTTTGCGCCGAGCGCCTTTGGCACCATGAAGGCTTGCCCGTCGTAGAAGTTCACGCCGGCAAAGGTGAACTTGAGGTCGACGTCGCGTGAAAACGTCCAGGTCGTGGTGCGTGACAGGATGTCGATTTCGCCCGAGGCGAGCGCCGTAGAGCGCGTCTGGCCGGTCGTCGGCACGAAGTTCACCGCATTGGGGTCTTTCAGGACCGCGGCGGCGATCGCCCGACAGTAGGCGACGTCCATGCCCTGCCAAACGCCGGACGCATCCGGCGCGGAGAAACCAGCCTGACCACCGGTCACGCCGCAGTTGAGCTTGCCACGCGCCTGGACGTCGGCCATCGTGCCGGCCGACGCTATGCCCGCCGTCAGCGTCGCCGCGGCCACTGTGGCCAACAACAAAGTCTTCTTCATTTACATTCTCCCGGTTTGTGATCCGAAAGCGGCGGCTTCCTGCCGGTTCTCCGCTTAGGGATCGGTTGAGTTCCCGATTGTTCGTCGTTCGGCAGGGCCTTGTGACACGTATTGTTATTGGTCGATTTCGAGGATCGCCTCGATCTCGACAGGCGCATTCATCGGCAATGCGTCGACGCCGACGGCAGAGCGCGCGTGCTTGCCCTTGTCGCTCAGGGCCGCGACCAGAAAGTCCGACGCCCCGTTGGCAACGAGATGTTGTTCGGTAAGTCCCCAGCCGAAGCCACGAAGACACCGTGATCTTGATGATCCGTGCAATCCGATCGAGGCTGCCGAGATGTGCCTGCGCCTGGGCGAGGATGTTCAAGGCGCATTGTCTGGCAGCCAGCGCTGTGGCCGCGACGTCAAGCGGCCGACGAGACCTGTGGCAATCAACTTGCCGTTCGCCAGTGGCAGTTGACCCGACGTGAGAATGAGATTGCCGCTTGCGACGACCGGGAGATAGTTCGCCACCGACTTCGCCGCTTCAGGCAGTTCTAGCCCGAGCTCGGCCAGGCGCTTTTCAACCGTTTGAGACATCGTCGCGCCTCAAAGTTTAGAGACGGCGGCGGTGATGCGAGCGATCGCATCATCGACCGTCACGCGCGGGCAACCGAGATGGACGCGCATGAAGCCGTGTCCCTCAATCCCGAACTTCTGGCCCTTGTCGAGCCAGACGCGGGCCTTTGAGGGTTACGGCATCCATTCCGAGACCACGGCAGTCCATCCAGGCCAGATAAAGGGAATCAGTCGGCAGGACCTTCAGGCGTGGATCGGCGCCATTGATGGCCTCGGCGAAATGTGCGTGATTTCCGCGGAGATACCAGAGCATGTCCTCGAGCCACGGCTCGCCATGGGCATATGCGGCCTCGGCGGCAACCATCCCCAGGACGTTGACCAGTTCGAAGACATTGCGCTCATACTGCCGACGCAGCTCTTCCCTGAGCCGCTTGTTCGGGACGAATACGTTAGCGCTCTGGAGGCCCGGCGGCGGTGCGTACACTTGATGACCTGCAGACGGTGAAGCTTAACTTGCCGCTGTTCGAGACCGGTCTTACCGCGGAAATCGGGATTCGGTCCAGAGCTCGCGTTACGCCTGTTTGCTTGCCATTGGCATGAATGCTTGGATCTTGAAAGTGTTTTGATATAAGGGCGAGTCGACCTGGGCCTGGGAGCCTCGAAGGGATTGAGGCCTCAAGTCTGCCGAGACACGAGGCGCAATTCGGGCGATTGTTTCTATCGCCGCTCACGGAAATTGAGCCCGCTAATCCAAAGAGAAAGTTTTCTATTTCGGCAGTCGGTACTGACAGCCGCTGAGCAATTTCTTTTTTCGTGATCCGTTCACTCCACAGCGCTGTCAGCACCTTTTGCCATACGACTGACTGCTCCCGTTGAACTCCGGACGGCTCTGACGTTCGGTAGCTGCCAGTCGGATATGATTTCCAACGTGTGAAGGCGGTAGATCATTGCCATGACCGAACTGCCCATCGCTTTTGGCTTCGACGATCTGATTCAGCGTGTGAATGCGAGGTAACGCGCAATGACATCCGCGTCAGGCATCAGGAAGGATGAGGCAAAGCATTGCTTCATCCTCGGCTCGTCTGCCGCTCGGGCCACCGTGTCGAGGCAAAACTAAATGGCCCAGTTCATGGGCGGCATCGAAACGTCCATGCTCACTCGTCTTTATCGTGTTAAGAAAAACGAAGGGACGAATACCTCTCCACACCGAAAACGCGTCGACGGTTCGCGTGTTCTCGACGAGCGAAAAAACCCTCACGAGCAAATGCACCATATTCTGGGCCGCTCGCCGAGGCCCCATTCTTGCCGGAGAGAGCGTGCGGCAACTTCTGGACTCTCGCCTTTCAAGTCGATCAGAGATGCCTCTGGCAGGCTAAAGTTGTCATCGACCCAGTCGGAGAAGAGATATGCCAGAGTGCCAGCGGCCAGTGCCGCGTCACGGCTGCGGAAGCTCGCGGCATCACTGACTATTTCACCAGCATCAGGCGCCTAGAGGAAGGCAGGAGGAAAGTTCAGAATTTGAGCAATCCGCTCAACAGTCTCAGGAGAAGGCGATATCTCACCGCTCTCGTAACGCAACACCGTGTGGGGAGTCACGCCCAAGACTTCTGCGAATCCCTCTTCGTCTCTCCGGTTCCGAGCGAGGCTACAGCTCTGGCCGAACGTCTTTCCCGTTGTCAAACACGCACAGCTGCCAGAGATCGTATATATCGCGCCTGATCTCCCGCGGATTGTCTCGACGAAAAAGATCAAGCTGATTGTTAAGGTCGGAATCTTCTCCGCCATCGGGCTCTTTTCGGTACGATTTTGGGAGAGCGCAAGGGTCACACGCCTTTGTCGGCGTTCATTACCGTTATCTTGCGACGGAAGTCGTGAATCACGATAAGCTCGACGCCACTTTCATCCAGGGCGTTCCAGCCTTCCCGGCAAAACATCTGACGCATGCGAGTGATCCCGGCGTCCCAGGCGAAGAACCCGGCAGACGCTTTGGAGTTGTGCGCAGTGTAAGAGCCGCGCGCGGCTCTCAAGCGTCAGGCTTCCCATCGGCGCTTTGTCGTCAATCATATGCAAAACCCCTATGATTTTGTTTGTTTTTGCGTATGATTGACGGATGCCCTCTCTGGATGATTATATCGAAAAAAAGCTTATAAGCGGGTACTCGACGTTCACCCGCGAAGAGGCTTTGGCTGAGCTGTCGCTCAAACCCGACGCCTTCACTGGAGCTTTGACGCGCCAAATCTCCAAGAAAATATTAGCTAATCCGAGGCATGGATTTTACATCATCCTGCGGCCCGAGGACAAGATTGCCGGTGCTTCGGATCCTGCACGCTGGATCGACCCGTTGATGAAATATCTGGGCATGGACTACCGGATATCTCTCTTACGCGCGGCCGCGATGCACGGCTCTTCGCACCAGGCCGCTATGGTGTTTCAAGTTGTCGTCCCGCAGCAGTTCCGCTCGATCGTGATCGGGCGCCATCGCATCCAGTTCATCTATTTGGGACCAGCCATCTTTAGCGCAACCAACCAAAAGGTATGGCTGACGTCCCTGAAAACGGATGCCGGATTTGCTCAAGCAGCAGGCGTGGAACTAACCCTCCTGGACTGCATCCGCTACTACAAGCGCGCCACCGGCATCAATGGAGTGGCGCAAGTTGCGAAGGACATCGGCGACCGGGCTAACCCGAAGAAGTTGGCGTCGATTGCGCAGCACTTCGAAAATACCTCGGTCCGACGTCTCGGCTATCTGCTCGATTTATCGAACCACAAAAAGCAGGCTGATGCATTGCAGCAATTTGCCCAGCAAGCCGACAAATATACGCCACTCGACCCGTCAGTGAGGCCTTTGATCGAGGGTCTATCCTTCTCCGGATCAAGAAATGACAGGTGGCGTCTCGACATCAATGAACCCGTGGAGATCGACTTTTGATCCCGAATTCACATCTTACGGCCTGGGCTACCCAGGCGCCTTGGCCTGACTCTCGTCAGATCGAACAAGATCTCATTGTTTCTCGCGCTCTCTGTGACCTCTTTTCGGCGCCGAAGCTCCAGGGCAAGGTCGCCTTCCGAGGTGGCACGGCAATCAACAAACTGCTTTTCAAACGGCCCTTGCGCTATTCAGAAGATATCGATTTGGTTCAGATCACTGCCGAACCGATCGGCCCTACGATCGATGCAATCCGCGATGCTCTATCATGGCTCGGAAAATTCAAAAGAGAGCAGGCGGGTCATTCTACGCACCTCATTTTCCGTTTTGCACCGGAAGCGGAGCCTGAGTCGTCGCTCAAGCTAAAAGTGGAGATAAACACGCGCGAGCATAAACCGTTGTTCGGGACTCGCGCGTATCCGTTCAAGGTCGAGAATGGATGGTTCAACGGCGCTGCTGATATCATCTCCTATGACAAAGAAGAGTTGTTTGGCACGAAGCTCAGGGCTCTCCTGCAACGGAGAAAGAACCGCGATCTATTTGATCTCCATGAAGGCTGGCGCGAGCTTTCTCTCGACGCTGGGCGGCTCGTCGCTGCTTTCGAGCATTACCTTTCGCTCGAGGAGAATGTCATTACGAGGGCGAATGCGGAGCAACGCATGCTCGAAAAGCTGACGAAAAGCCTGACGGAGGACATCGCGCCTTTGCTTCCAACCGGCGTAGAGTTCACCGACGACGACGCCCTTCATGCCTTCGGAGTTATTTGGAAGGAGATCCTCCCATTGCTGAACGGTGAGCCATGGAAGTTGTCGGAAAAAGCGATACAGCAACTTCGTGAGAAGAGATTGCCTAAGCTTCTCCTGTAGTCGGCAGCGGGCTTAAAAGACGCATTTTAGGATGGAATATCAACGGCTAGGCGCGCATCACATCCGCTTGATCAGCGGGTCCGCAGTTCGATTCGTTTCAAGACCGGCGACTGGTTGTCCGCGCAAATCGGCTTAGCTTTGTTGCTTTCAAATCAGGATTGGACAGCGGCCGCTTCTTCGATCAGCCAGTTGCGAAACGCTTGCAGTTTAGGCAGCGAGGCGTATTCCGCCCGATAGACGACATAATAGGCCAATATTGAAGGCACTTGGATCTCAGGAATAGCCGCAATCTACTCGCGCTGGTGTTTGCAGTCGAGCAGCCATACCGAAATGGACGCACGCGGATCCTCATCGTGCCAGGCGCCATTTTTGGCAATACCAGCGCGCGAGGGTTCTACACAGATATGTCAGCAACATCGGGCTGCGGGCTGCCAATTCCATGCCCCTGTTTCGCCACGACGCCCTGCGGTGCGATCGACTTCCGCGACTTCGCCCCGCAACGTCTCGACGGTGGCATCGTTTACGAACGGCATTCAGGCGCGATTTGATTGCACTGGGGCCGTCGCATGTTCGACGGCGATGTCGGATATGCGACATGGCCACACTAGACTACCGTATTGTTTTGAAATGATCTTTTCCTTTGGCACGGTGCATGCTTGGTCGTGCCGTGAAAGACAGCACCTTACCGAGCCGCCGAGATGATCGACGCGGCCAGGCCGGCACCAAGGAAGCAACGGGCGCGTGGAAGTGGGCATTACTTGAGGGGTGTAAAATTCTCGGTCTAGCGCAAGAGCATGCCGCTGCTGATTTCTTAGAAGAAAAATTCACTATGGAGAAGTCAATGACCTTTGATGGAGGCAACTTGCGAAGCGCGCCCCTCGGTCGGCGATTGCGATTGGGATTCGTCGGCGGCGGAAAGGGTGGACTTGTTGGACAATGGCACTTCGCCGGGGCGAGGCTGTCGAACCACTGGGAAGTCGTTGCCGGAGCCCTATCGTCAGACTCGCATAACGCACACGCATCGGCCGCAGAATGGATGATTGCCCCCGATCGCTCATATAGTGACTGGAACGCAATGGCATTAGCAGAAGCTGAGCGCGACGACGGAATAGAAGCAGTCTCAATCGTCACGCCAAACTGGACACACCATCGGATTGCGACGGCCTTTCTCAAGGCCGGTGTCGACGTAATACTGGACAAGCCTATGACGACGACGGTTTCCGATGCTCAAGAACTTGTGGCGCTTCAAAGAGCTACGGGGCGCTTGGTCGTCATGACTTACCCATACGCACATCACGCGATGGTTCGCCAGGCTAAGCACATGATCCGAAACGGAGCCGTTGGGACCGTCCGGCAGGTACATGTGGAGTATGCTCAGGAGTGGGCGACAAGTCCATTTTCTGATCCTGCGAAGGGTGACATTTGGCGACAGGATCCCGAAAAGGTCGGCCGCACGTCAGCGACCGGGGATATTGGCACGCATGCTTATCACCTCCTGCATACAATTACTGGACAGGATATTGCTTGCGTCAGAGCTGAGTTTCACATTTGCGGAGCTCCGAAGCGGATGGAAGACACGGCCTATATCAATTTCCGTCTCGAGAATGGTGCCCCTGGCATTCTTTGGGTGACGCAGGCTGCGCCGGGCCAATATTGCGGTCTCCGCATTCGCGTGTGGGGCGACAAGGGCTGGCTAGATTGGGATCAGGAAAAACCGGAGGTGCTGCGTTATGTACCCTTAGGGGAGCAGGAGCAGATTTTTGTGCGAGGTCATGGCAATGGAACCCTACCCGAGGCGGAACGCCTAATACATCTCCCGCGCGGGCACGGCGAAGCTCTAGTGGATGCATGGGCAGACCTCTATGCCGAGGCTGGCGTCGCAATCGCCGCGCGCCGCGCGGAGTACGATCTCCCGGAAGGCAGTGTGGAGCTTTCTGGAGTTGAAGACGGGCTTAAAGGCATGCTGTTCATTGAGGCTTGTGCCGATAGCCACGAAACTGGCGGGTCTTGGGTCTCGATAAAGCAGTGAATTCGTTTCAATCCGTTCGCGCATCCACCGAGACAGTTCGCCCCGGATGCCGGGGTGGACGATCAGGCAGAGCGTCTTGCGCCAGAAATCCGCCGGAATCGGCCGCTTGAGCTTGAGGAACGGCGCTATCATCAGATCGGGGGGAGAAGAGCGCGATTGCCTCCCGCGTCAAGTCGTCATGGGTAGCGAGCTCGACCGACACGTCATGCCCGGCTCTGCGCAGGTCCCCATGCAGGCGTTGGGACAGAGAATTGAAGCTATGACAGAGGAGCAGGATGCGCATCGGCATTCCTCAGCAGATTCTGGGAAGCTGTTCGCCGGACAGCCAGTCGACGATGCGTCCACCGCCGAACGACGTTGCCATTTGCACGAAGCAATTGTCGTCCGCCACGACATGGCCGATCAGCGCCGCTTCCCTGCCAAGCGGGTGCGCCCGCATGACGGCGAGCAATGCATCAGCGGCCTCGGGCGCCACGACTGCGACGAGCTTGCCCTCGTTGGCGACATTCAGCGGATCGAGGCCGAGGAATTCGCAGGCCGCAGCCACCTCGGGGTTGATCGGAATGGCCTCCTCATCGAGACGAAAACCAACCTTCGACGCATTGGCGATTTCGTTCAGCGTCGCGGCAAGGCCGCCGCGGGTCGGATCGCGCATCAGCCTGATCGATGCTCCGGCAGCCTCGACGATGGCGGCCACCAGACCATGCAGTGCGGCGGAATCCGAGACGATATCTATGTCGAATTCGAGGTTCTCTCGCTTCGACATCACCGCGACGCCGTGATCGCCGATCGAGCCGGACACGATCACC